>Ga0207643_10000287_pt1 | contig 35066 bp, 36 predicted proteins | sample KBSMisM62_FD_184313 | JGI IMG/M metagenome (GOLD analysis project Ga0207643, IMG submission 184313) | Miscanthus rhizosphere microbial communities from Kellogg Biological Station, Michigan, USA - KBS Miscanthus M6-2 (SPAdes) (version 2) | ecosystem: Host-associated > Plants > Roots >... | reverse complement strand
GCGGGTCGGCATGACGGGTGCCAACCGGGGTCGGCGTGGGCGGACCTGCAGACTCGTGCGTGCGTCGTCAGCGGCCGGCGACCGGGAGCACCCAGAGCCAGATCACCGCGCCGAACGCGGCGGCGCCGGCGATCACGAGCAGGTGGAAGACCTCGTGGTACCCGAAGACGCGCGGGAACGGGTCCGGACGACGGATCGCGTAGACCACCCCGTCGTACCGGCCGGACAGCCACAGCACCCGCCCGTCCGCGGACACGCCGCCCATGTCCGGACTGCCGCCGCCGGGGATCCGCCAGGTCACCGCAACCCTCCGGGTGGCAAGGTCGAGCACGGACACCGACCCTTCGCCCCGGTTGGTGATGAACAGCCGCCGGCCGGAGCGGTCGACGTACAACCCGTGGGTGCCCTTCCCGGTCGGCACGAAGCCGACGACCCGGCTGGCCGCGCCGTCGATCTCGTACACCCCGTTCGCCACCATGTCGGCGACGTAGAACACCCGGCCGTCGGGGGAGAGCTTGACGTCCTGGGGCATGCCGCCGGCGACGCGGGTCAGCGGGATCGTCCGCAGCACGGTCTGCCCGGCCACGTCGACCACGATCATCCGGTCCGCGAACTCGCAACTGGCCAGCAGCGTCCGGCCGTCGGCGGTGAAGTCCATGTGGTCCACTCCCGCGCACTGCGGGACCGGCAGCGAGTGCTGCACGCGCCACGTGTGCGGGTCGTAGAAGTCCAGCCGCCGCAGCGCCTCGGCCACGACGATCGCGTGCCGGCCGTCGGGCGTGAAGTAGAGGTTGTACGGGTCGGCGACGTGGATCCGGCGTCCCGGCCGGCCGGTTCTCGGGTCGAACTCGAGCAGCGTGTTCGAGTTGTCGCCCGCGGCGTAGAGGGTCTTCAGGTCGTACGCCGGGATGACGTGCTGGATCTCGATGCCGGCGTTCGGCACCCGCTCGACGACCTTGTACGTCGCGGGATCGATGACCCACACGTCGTTGCTCTTGGTGTCCGGAACGTAGATCAGCGACCGGGCCCGGCGCGCGACCGGGCTGAGGTCGCCCGGACCGTCGGCGGCGTACACGTTTCCCGGGTCGGTCGGCGGTGGCATGCCGGGCAGCAGGTGGGCCGGGGCCGGCCCGGCCGGCGGTGCGGTCCGGGTGCCGGTGGCCGCGGGCGACGCTGCCCGCGACGCTCGTCCGGACGCTGCCGGGTGAGCCGCGCCGGTGCAGGCCGCGACCGCGGCGGAGGCCGCCACCGCCGCGGCGAGCAGCAGCGCCGAGCGCCGGACGGCTTGCGGCGGCATCCCGACCCGTATCCCGGTCATGGCCAGGGCGTGTCCGCGGCAGGATCATCGCGGCCACCGGCCGCCGCTGTCCGCCCGCCGCCCGGTACCGGCCGCGGAGGGTACGGCGCGAGACGGGGTGGCCGTGCGGGACGCACTGCGTGTCGTTACCCGGGTCTGGCATCGGGCACACCCCGCCGGCCGGACGTCCCTGCAGGTCAACGCGGTGTCAAGGGCCCGCAAACCCGTCCTGGTCGGTCCGGACCGCGCTCGGCCGGTCCGGCTACCGGGCGGCCCGGATAATGGTCTGGTGGACCTCCTCGATCTGCTGCCGGACGGCGCCGACCCGGACGCGGTGTTCGAGGCGTTCGCCGACTGGGCCGCCGACCGCGGGTTCACGCTCTACCCGGCGCAGGAGGAGGCGCTGATCGAGATCGTCTCCGGGGCCAACGTGATCCTCTCCACCCCGACCGGCTCCGGGAAGAGCCTGGTCGCCGCCGGCGCGCACTTCGCGGCACTGGCCGCCGGGCAGCGGACGTTCTACACGGCACCCATCAAGGCGCTGGTGAGCGAGAAGTTCTTCGACCTGTGCGCGATCTTCGGCACCGCCAACGTCGGCATGATGACCGGCGACGCCGCGGTGAACTCGCAGGCGCCGATCGTCTGCTGCACGGCCGAGGTGCTGGCCAACATCGCCCTGCGGGACGGTCCGGACTCGGACGTGCGGCAGGTCGTGATGGACGAGTTCCACTTCTACGCCGACCCGGACCGCGGCTGGGCCTGGCAGGTGCCGCTGATCGAGCTGCCGAAGGCGCAGTTCCTGCTCATGTCCGCGACGCTCGGCGACGTCAGCCGGTTCGAGCGCGACCTGACCCGGCGCACCGGCCGGGAGACGGCGACCGTCCGCAGCGCCGTCCGGCCGGTGCCGCTGTTCTACTCGTACCGGCTGACGCCGCTGCACGAGACGATCGAGGACCTGCTCTACACCAAGCAGGCCCCGGTGTACGTCGTGCACTTCACCCAGGCGGCCGCGGTCGAGCGGGCGTCGGCGCTGATGAGCATCAACGTCTCCACCCGCGCCGAGAAGGACGCGATCGCCGCCGAGATCGGCAACTTCCGGTTCACCACCGGCTTCGGCCGCAACCTGTCCCGGTTCGTCCGGCACGGGATCGGCGTGCACCACGCCGGGATGCTGCCCAAGTACCGCCGACTGGTGGAGCGGCTGGCCCAGGCCGGCCTGCTCAAGGTCGTCTGCGGCACCGACACGCTCGGCGTCGGGGTCAACGTCCCGATCCGGACGGTGCTGTTCACCGCACTGTCCAAGTACGACGGTCAGAAGGTGCGGCTGCTCTCGGCGCGGGAGTTCCACCAGATCGCCGGCCGGGCCGGGCGGGCCGGCTTCGACACCGCCGGAACGGTCGTGGTGCAGGCGCCCGAGCACGTGGTCGAGAACGAGAAGGCGCTGGCCAAGGCCGGCGACGACCCGAAGAAGCGGCGGAAGGTGGTGCGCAAGAAGCCGCCGGAGGGCTCGATCGGCTGGGGTGAGCCGACCTACCACCGGCTGGTCGAGGCCGAGCCGGAACCGCTGACCTCCCAGTTCCGGGTGTCGCACGCGATGCTGCTCAACGTCATCGCCCGTCCCGGCGACGCGTTCGCCGCGATGCGGCACCTGCTGGAGGACAACGACTCCGACCGGCCGACCCAGCGGCGGCTGATTCGGGAGGCGATCGCGATCTACCGCTCGCTGCTGGCCGCGGGCGTGGTCGAGCGACTGTCCACTCCGGACAGCGAGGGCCGTACGGTCCGGCTGACCGTGGACCTGCAGGAGAACTTCGCGCTCAACCAGCCGCTGTCCACCTTCGCGCTGGCCGCGCTGGAGCTGCTCGACCGGGAGTCGCCCACCTACCCGCTGGACGTGGTCTCGGTCATCGAGTCCACTTTGGACCAACCTCGGCAGGTGCTGTCGGCGCAGGAGCACCGGGCGCGTGGTGAGGCGGTCGCGGCGATGAAGGCCGAGGGCATCGAGTATGACGAGCGGATGGAGCTTCTGCAGGAGGTCAGCTACCCGAAGCCGCTGGAGGACCTGCTCGAGGCGGCCTACGAGACCTACCGGCGCGGGCACCCGTGGGTGGCCGACTACCCGCTGAACCCCAAGTCGGTCGTCCGCGACCTGTACGAGCAGGCGATGACGTTCGCCGAGTTCGTCCAGCACTACCAGCTGGCCCGGTCCGAGGGGATCGTGCTGCGCTACCTGGCCGGCGCGTACAAGGCGCTGGACCAGACGGTGCCGGAGGAGGCCAAGACCGAGGAGCTGCAGGACGTCATCGCCTGGCTCGGCGAGCTGGTCCGGCAGGTCGACTCCAGCCTGCTCGACGAGTGGGAGCAGCTGGCCAATCCCACCGAGGCGGTGCCGGCCGACAGCGAGATCGAGGCCGCGCCGGCGGCGGTCACCGCGAACCCGCGGGCGTTCCGGGTGCTGGTCCGCAACGCGCTCTTCCGCCGGGTGGAGCTGGCGGCCCGGCGGCAGTGGGACGCGCTCGGCGAGCTCGACGAGGCCGACGGCTGGGACGCGGCGGCCTGGGCCGAGGCGATGACCGCCTACTTCGACGAGCACGACGTGCTGCTCACCGGTGCCGACGCCCGGGGGCCGGCGTTGCTGGTGATGGACGAGCGGCCGGGTCGCTGGTCGGTCCGGCAGATCTTCGACGACCCGGCCGGCGATCACGACTGGGCGATCACCGCCGAGGTCGACCTGGCCGAGTCCGACGAGCTCGGCCGGGCGGCGGTGCACGTGGCGTCGGTCGAGCGGCTGGACTGACCGGGAATCCCGACCGGCCGATCCGGACTTCCTGACAGGGTGAGCCGTCTGTTCTCGCCGCTGACCCTGCGCGGCAGCACGTTCCGCAACCGCGCCTGGATCTCCCCGATGTGTCAGTACTCGTCCGTGGACGGGCACCCGACCGACTGGCACCTGGTGCACCTCGGCTCGTTCGCCCGCGGCGGGGCCGGGCTGGTCATGCAGGAGGCGACCGCGGTCACGGCCGAGGGCCGGATCAGTCCCTGGGACGCCGGCATCTGGACCGACGCGCAGGCGGCGGACTACCGGCGGATCACCGACTTCGTCCGCTCGCAGGGCGCGGTGGCGGGCATCCAGCTCGCCCACGCGGGCCGCAAGGGGTCGTCCAGGCGGCCGTGGGAGGGCCGCGGGGTCGTGCCGCCGACCGACGGCGGATGGCTCCCGGTCGGGCCGGCGACCGACCCGTACCCCGGCCTGGCCACCCCGACCGCGCTGACCACCGAGCAGGTGCGGGCCCTCGTGGCCGACTGGCGGGCGGCCGCGGTCCGGGCCGACGCGGCCGGCTTCGAGGTGATCGAGATCCACTCCGCGCACGGCTACCTGCTGCACGAGTTCCTCTCGCCGCTGACCAACACCCGCACCGACGAGTACGGCGAGAACCGGGCCACGCTGCTCACCGAGGTGGTCGACGCGGTCCGCGAGGTCTGGCCGGAGCGCAAGCCGCTGTTCGTCCGGCTCACCGGCAGCGACTGGGCGCCGGGCGGGCTGACCGTGGACGACGCGGTCGCGGTGGCCAAGGGCCTGGACGGGCACGGTGTCGACCTGTTCGACGTCTCCAGCGGAGGGCTGGTCGCCGACCAGCAGCTCACCGTCGGCCCCGGCTACCAGGTGCCGTTCGCCCGCGCCGTCCGCGAGCAGGCCGGCACGCCGACCGCCGCGGTCGGGCTGATCACGGCCCCGGAGCAGGCCGAGCAGGTGCTGGTGGACGGCTCCGCCGACGCCGTCATGCTCGCCCGCGCGGTGCTGCGGGACCCGAGCTGGCCGCAGCACGCCGCGTACGCGCTGAACCACGACGAGGCCGAGGCCCCGGACGCGCTCTACTGGGCGCCGCAGTACGAGCGGGCCCGCCCGCCCCGGTAACGTCCGGGACATGAGTCGCTGGGTCTCCGTCGGGCCCGAGCGGCTGGCCGGCTGGATCGACCGGTTCGCGGCCGCGCACGGCGGCGTCGTCGAGTCCACTGTGGACCCGGACGAGGTGCGGCTCACGGCCGCGGACGGCACGGTGGCTCAGCTGGTCGTCCCGTTCCCGCCGCTGCGCGGCTCGCTGCCCGCCGACCTGGTGACGCACGCGCTCGCCGACCGGCGGGTGGGCGTGCTGCTGGTCCGGCTGGGCGGCTACGCGGCCGGTGTCTTCGACGGCGGCCGGCTGGTCGCCTCCAAGGTCGGCTCGCGCCAGGTGCACGGCCGCAGCGCGGCCGGCGGTCAGTCGCAGCAGCGGTTCGCCCGCCGCCGCGAGGGTCAGGCCCGGCAGGCGCTGGCCGCCGCGGCCGACACCGCGGCGGCCGTGCTGCTGCCCGCCGTGTCCACACTGGATGCCGTCGTGCTCGGCGGCGACCGGCGGGCGGTCGACGAGGTGCTGGCCGACCCGCGGCTGGCTCCGCTGCGGCCGCTGGCGGTGCCGGCCCGGATCGACGTGCCCGATCCGAAGCTCAAGGTCCTCCAGCACGCGCCGGACCTCTACCGCGCGGTCCGGATCCGGCTCAGCGACTAGGGCCCCGCGTCGGAGGTTCCGTGCCGGGGACGGGTGCGAGGCCTTCTGCCGCGGGGGCACTAGTGTCGCGGGGGTGAGCAGCGGCAGCGAGCTGGCCCGGTTGATCCTGCGAGTCACGGTGGGCGGCACGATGATCGCCCACGGCGTCCGGCACGGGCGGACGCTGGACGGCACCGCCCGCTGGTTCGGCTCGATCGGGTTCCGCCGGCCGCGGCTGCAGGCGACGACCAGCGCGGCGGTCGAGATCGGTGCGGGCGCGGCGATCGTCGCCGGGATCGCCACTCCGGTGGCGGCCTCGGCGGTGGTCGGCACGATGGCGGTGGCGGCGCGGACCGTCCACATCCCGAACGGGTTCTTCGTCGTCGGCGAGGGCTACGAGTACGTCGGCAACCTCGCCACCACCTCCGTCGCGCTGGCCGCGATGGGACCGGGACGGTGGAGCCTCGACCGCGCGCTCGGCCTGCACGAGTGGGGCACGCCGGCGAAGCGGGTCGCCCTCGCGGCCGGGCTCGGCCTGGCCGGGGCCGCCGCCCAGCTCGCGCTGTTCTGGCGCAAGCCGGCCACCGAGGAGGCCGCCGACGGGTCCGCCGAACGAGGCTAGAGCTGGACGGGCGGTCCTTCCGGGCCGCCTTAGTTGATCCAGACCGTCTTGGCGTTCATGAACTCGTGCATGCCAAGGTCGGTCAGCTCCCGGCCGTACCCGCTGTCCTTCACGCCGCCGAACGGCAGCTGCGGGTAGGAGGTGACCATTCCGTTGACGAACACCATGCCGGCCTGGGCGTCCCGGATGAACCGCTCCCGATCGGCCTCGTCGTTGGTCCAGATGTTCGCGCCGAGGCCGAAGTCGACGTCGTTGGCCAGCGCGATCCCCGCGTCCAGGTCCGGCACCCGGTAGAGCGCGGCGACCGGCCCGAAGACCTCCTCCCGGTACATCCGCATCTCCGGCGTGATCCCGGTGATCAGCGTCGGCGGGTAGAACCAGCCGGGTCCGTCCACACGCGACCCGCCGACGACGACCCTGGCGCCCTTGCCGACCGCGTCGGCGACCAGCTCCTCCACGTCGTCGCGTCCGTCCGAGGTGGACAAGGGTCCGACGTCGGTCTTCTCGTCCATCGGGTCGCCGACCACGAGCGCGGCCAGCTTCGCGGCGAACAGCTCCTCGAACCGGTCGGCGACCGCGGCGTGCACGATGAACCGCTTGGCCGAGATGCAGCTCTGGCCGTTGTTCTGGCAGCGCGAGGTCACCGCGACCTCGGCGGCACGGTCGAGATCGGCCGACGGCATCACCAGGAACGGGTCGCTGCCGCCGAGCTCCAGCACGGTCTTCTTCAGCGCGTCGCCGGCGATCGCGGCCACCGACTGGCCGGCCGGTCCGCTGCCGGTCAGCGTCGCCGCGGCCACCCGCCGGTCCCGCAGCACCTTCTCCACCTCGCCCGAGGAGATCAGCAGCGTCTGGAACACGTCCGCGGGGAAGCCGGCCTCCCGGAACAGCCGCTCCAGGTAGAGCGCGGTCTGCGGCACGTTGCTGGCGTGCTTGAGCAGCCCGACGTTGCCGGCCATGAGCGCCGGCGCCGCGAACCGCATGGCCTGCCAGAGCGGGAAGTTCCACGGCATGATCGCCAGCACCACGCCGATCGGCTGGTAGATCACGTATGCCTGCTTGGCGCCGACCGCCTCCGCGTCGGCCGGCTGCGGCAGCAGGAACGCCGGCCCGTGCTCGGCGTAGTAGCGCAGCGCGCGGGCGCACTTGGTCGCCTCCGCCTTGGCCGCGGACAGCGTCTTGCCCATCTCCAGCGTCATGAGCCGGGCGACGTCGTCGGTCTCCCGGTCCAGCACGTCCGCGGCCGCACGCAGCCAGCCGATCCGGTCGTCGACGCTGGTCAGCCGGTATGTCGCGGCGGCCGCCGCGGCTCGGGCGAGCTTGTCCTCCAGGTCGGCCGGGCTGAGGGGGTCGAAAGTCTGCACGGTCTCGCCGGTGGCGGGGTTGACGGTCGCGATGGCCATGTCCCGGTCCTACCCGCCGCGCGCCGGTCCCACCAGCCCCACCGGCCGATCGCAGGCCTCAACCGGGCGGCGGGGTCGGCTCCGCGGGCAAGCGCTTACCGGTCAGCGAGGTCACCACCCCGGTGGCCGAACACGGACGCCTCCCTGCGTCGAAAGGGACAGTCCGGGCATTCCCGGCGACTACCCGCACTCGAAGATGGGGGCTTCACCCCATGTCCCTGCCCGGATCGGCGGGTATGACTGAGTGTAGAGACACGCGAGGAGGCAGTATGGCGCGCCAGATCACGCTGGACCAGGCCGAGGCGGTCATCGCGGCATGCAAGCAGGAGGCGGTCAGCGTCGGCCAGCCGATGAACATCGCGGTGGTCGACGACGGCGGCAACCTGGTGGCGTTCGCGGCGATGGACGACACCAAGCTGATCGGCAACGACATCGCCCAGAAGAAGGCGCTGACTGCGGTCTACTTCCAGATGGACACCAGGGACCTGGTGCCGCTGGTGCAGCCGGGCGCCGCGCTGTACGGGATCGAGGCGACCAGCGGCGGCCGGCTGGTCGTCTTCCCCGGTGGCGTACTGCTGCGCAAAGGCGACGGCACCATAGCCGGCGGCGTCGGCGTGAGCGCCGGCACGATCGACGAGGACGACCAGGTCGCACGCGCCGGCGCCGCGGCGTACTCGAGCTGAGTCCGCCGCGGCGCCGGTGTCGCCGCCCGGGGTCAGGCTGCCGGGCCGGCGACCAGGGTGATGGTCGCGGTGTGGCTGGTGCCGGTGCTGTCCACCCAGGTGACCCGCACCTGGTCGCCGGGGTTCCGCTCGGCCAGCGTGGCGGACAGCGCGTCGGCACTGTCCACAGTGGTCCCGCCGACGGCGGTGATGGTGTCGCCCGCCTGCAGGCCGGCCTCGGCCGCGGGCGAGCCGTCGACCACGCCGGAGATCGTGGCGGCGCCGGCGGCGTCCTGCGCCAGCTGCACGCCCAGGAAGGCCGGCGTGCCCTGCTGGATCGTGGCACTGTCCTCGCCGGACTGGATCCGGTCGGCGATCGAGACCGCCTTCTCGATCGGGATGGCGAAGCCGGCCGTGGCGGCCGTCTGGCCGGACGACGCGGCGGTGTCGATGCCGACGACCTTGCCGTCGCTGGCGTAGAGCGGGCCGCCCGAGTCGCCGGCCTGGATGTCCGCATCCACCTGGATCATGCCGGTGAGCTGCTCGGGGTCGGAGCCGCCCTCACCCGCGGCGGTGATGCTCTGGCCGAGCGCGGTGACCGTGCCCTCCGCGGCAGTGGGCGTTCCACCGGTGCCGCCGGCGTTGCCGACCGCGGTGACCTCGTCGCCGACGGACACCTGGTCGGAGGAGAGCTTCGCGGTGTCCAGCCCGGACGCGCCGGACAGCTGCAGCACGGCCACGTCGTCGCCGGCGTCGGTGCCCACCACCGTCGCCGGGTACGACCGGCCGGTGCTGACGACGGTCACGGTGATCTTGGTGGCGCCGCCGACGACGTGGTTGTTGGTGAGGATCTCGCCGTTCGAGGTGAGCACGACGCCGGTGCCGGCGGCCTCGGCCTGGCCGTAGTCGATCACGGTGGTGACGTCGACGACGCCGACCGACTCGGCCGCGGTGGCCTCGCGGGTGGTGCCGGTGCCCGTACCGGTGCCGGACCCGCCGCTGCCGTCGCCGAACCCGCCGTTTCCGGAGCCGGACCCGCCGCTTCCGTCGCCGAACCCGCCGCTGCCGCCGCTGCCGCCGTCGCCGAACTGGTCGCCCCAGCCGAGCTGGCCGGCCGGGGCGGAGCCGGACGCGGGCGTGCCGCTGCCGGCGACCGCGTGGTCGCCGAGGGCGTGGCCGATCGCGACGCCACCGCCGAGCCCGACCGCGAGCACCAGTGTGCCGGCGACCGCGACCCTCGCCCCGCGCCGGGGCCGCGGCCGGGCCGGCGGCCGGCCGAACGGCGGACCGAACGGCTGGCCCGTCGGCGACATCGGCTGCCCGGTCGGCTGCTCCGCCGGCTGGCTGAGCTGGGTCGGCTGCTCCGCCGGCTGGCTGAGCTGGGTCGGCTGCTCCGCCGGCTGGGTGGGCTGGGTCTGCTGTTCCGCGGGCTGGGTCGGCTGCTCGGCCGGCGGCGTCGAAGGGGACGCCGGGATGGCGCCGGTCGGGGTCTCGTCCTGGTGCTCGTCCATGTCACGCCTACTCGTCGGGGGTGTCGCTGCGTCTGGCACCCACCGAACTCCCGGATCCGAGTCGCGCGCTGTGCGGCGGCAAGGCGTTGGCTGTGAAGGCGGTCCGGCCCCGACCCGGGCACCGCCGCGCCGGACTGCATGATGTCCTCATGCCGCCCCCGCCGCCCCGCCCCGGCCGGTCGGCGGCCCGGCCCGTGGTCCGTCCCGGCCGGCCCGGCGACGGCCCGGGCTGCGCCCGCGTCTGGTGCGACACCGCGACCGAGCTGAGCCTGGACACCTACCACGCCTCGTCGCGGTCGCTCCCGTTCTACGACAACCGCCCGGGGTGGAGCCGGCACGGCGTGGTCTACCGGAAGTCCCTGGAGAGGACGCAGTCATGAGTGACGCCCGCGTGGCCGAGGTGATAGCCCGATCGCTGGCCCTCGCGGGCGTACGGCACGTGTTCGCCTATCCGGGCGAGACGATCGTCGACCTGCTCGAGGCCTGCCGCGTCGAGGAGATCGACGTCGTGCTGGCCCGCCGCGAGGCGACCGCCGCGTTCATGGCCGAGGGGCTGGCGATGGCGACCGGCGGCCTCGGCGCGTGCCTGTCCACGCTGGGGCCGGGATCGACGGCGCTCGCCAACGGCGTCGCGTCGGCGACCCTGGACCGCGTCCCGGTCGTCGCGCTGTCCGGTCAGATCGACTCCGGCCGCGAGCAGTACTTCACCCACCAGGTCGTGGACCACGGCCGGCTCTACGCACCGATCACCAAGTGGGCCGGGCGGATCGAGCCGTCGTCGGTGGCGACGACCATGCGCCGGGCGGTCCGGCTGGCCACCGCCGAGCGGCCCGGCGCGGTGCACCTGACGCTGCCGGCCGACCTGAGCGAGCGCACGGCCACGGACGGGGACGCCGCCGCGCCGCCGATGACGCCGGCGGCGGTCGCGACGTCCGTGTTCACCACCGGCGCGGAGCCGGGCGACGTGCTCGCCGCCGCCCGCCGGCCGGTGCTGCTGGCCGGGATCGGCGCGGTGCGGGCGGCCGCGACGCCGGCGCTGGTCCGGCTGGCCGAGACGGTGTCGGCACCGGTGGTCGTGGCGCCGATGGCCAAGGGCGTGTTCCCGGAGAACCACCCGCTGTTCGCCGGCGTCCTCGACATGGCCTGCGGCCAGGTGCTGTGGGACCTGCTCGGTGCAGCCGACCTGATCGTCACGGCCGGGTTCGACGCGGTCGAGCTGATCACCCCGTGGCCGCTGCGGACGCCGGTGCTGCACGTCGACGCGGTCCCGAACGTCGAGCAGGTCTACGCCAGCGACTGCGAGTGCGTCGGCGACGTGGGCGCGATCCTCGGCTGGCTGGCGGACGGGTGGCACGGCGAGCCGCGCTGGACCGAGGCCGAGGTCGGCGGCCACCGGAACCGGCTGCGCGACGCGTACTACTCGGGCGCAGTCGCCGGCCGGCTCAACCCGACCGACGTCGTCGACGCCGTGCGCCGGGCCGCGCCGCGGCAGACGCTCGTCACCACCGATGTCGGCTCGCACAAGCTCCTCGTCGGCCAGGGCTGGCGCGTGTACGAGCCGCGCGGCCTGCTGATGACCAACGGCCTGTCCTCCATGGGATTCGGCGTCCCGGCGGCCATCGCCGCGAAGCTCGCCGACCCGGGTCGCCCGGTCGTCGCGATGGTCGGGGACGGCGGCTTCGCGATGACGGCTACCGAGATACGGCTCGCCGCGGCGCTGTCGCTGCCGGTGGTGTTCGTGGTGTTCGTCGACGGCAGCCTCAACCGGATCGAGCTCACCCAGCGGGCCCGCGGGGTCCCGAGCACCGCGACCCGGATCGAGGACGTCGACCTGGTCAAGCTGGCCGAGTCGATGGACTGCGACGGGGTCCGCGCCGCCGACGCCGCCGAGCTGGAGAAGTCCCTGGACGGTCTGGCGTCGCTGTCCCGCCCGCTGGTGATCGAGGCCAGGATCGACCCGTCCCAGTACGACGCGCAGTTCTGACCGGTCAGGCTCCCGTACGGCCCTGACGGCGCGGCCGTCGCCGGCCTCGTCGGCAGCCGCCGGGAGGCGGAGACGACTGGCCCGTCAGCCGCCGCCGGTGCGCGGCGTGGGGTGCCGTGGTGGCGGGGCCGCCCCGCTCGGGACGGACCCGCCACCGCGGGGTGTCTGCTAGCGCCCCGCGTCAGAGGGTCTTCGCAAGACCGGCACGAGACCTCTGACGCGGGACATCAGCTATGCCGGGACAGGGCCGGGGCCGGCGCCCCCGTCCCCACCGGCGAAGGTGCCCTCCGGACCGGCCGGGGCCGGCAGGGTCATCGGCGGACCTGGGACCCGCTTGCCGGGCACGCCGTTGACCGTCTCGGTGGAGTAGGCGTACGTCAGCATCGCGAACGCGATCAGGTCGCTGTTGACCTCCAGGGCGTGCAGGTCGACGTTGTCGATGTCGTCACAGGCCGAGTGGTAGCAGGGGTCGAACTGCGCACCGGCGGTGCCGCCCCAGATGGCCTGCTGCTCGGCCGTCTTGGGTTCCTCGGCGCCGGTGAACAGGCCGCCGGACGGGATGCCCGCGTCGATGAAGGCCTGGTAGTCGCTGCGGCCATCGAACGCCGTGTCGTCGTACGGCTCGCCGACCATCGTGTAGTACGACTCGTACAGGTCCTCGATCGCGGTCGAGCCCGGCGGCACGATGACCGGGGCCGCCTCGAACGTCGACTCGTCGGCGTCGTACACCATGAAGATGTAGTTCGGCGAACCCACCATGTCGTAGTTCATGTAGAGGGCGATCCGGTCCCGCTCGGCCTGGGACAGCCCCTCGACGTACGCGGTGGAGCCGATCAGACCCTCCTCCTCGGCCCCCCACCAGGCGAAGCGGACCGTGTTCTCCGGCTTCACCTTCGACATCTGCAGCGCGGTCTCCAGCAGCGCCGCCGACCCGGAGCCGTCGTCGTTGATCCCCGGTCCCGCGGTGACGCTGTCCAGGTGTGCGCCGGCCATCACGACGTTGTTCGCGTTCCGGCCCGGCAGCTCGGCGATCACGTTGACGTCCGTACGGGTCTCGTTCGGCACGACGCGCACGTGCGCGGTCGAGCCGGGCTGGGACAGCGCAACACCGTCGTCGAAGCTGGCGCCGACCACGGGGATGGTGATCTCGGCCGGGGACGGCACCAGCGTGCCGACGATCAGCGCCTCACGGGTGGGGTCGTTGCCCTGGTTGAAGATGATGACCGCCTCCGCTCCCGCGGCCTCGGCGTTCACCGCCTTCTCGGCGAACGTGCAGGTGCCCCGCTGGATCAGCGCGATGTCGTTGCTCCCGGCGAAGTCGAGGCCGGCGAAGTCCGCCGCCTCGCACCCGCTGGTGGACGCACGGTCCCCGGTCAGGTTGATGTCGACCGGGATCACGGTGCCGGTGACGTCGGCGGGCGGGCTGCCGGTGAAGGCCCCGGTCTCGTACGTGGCGTTGACCGGGGTGAGCTGCTGCAGCAGTGCCGGGAACACGAACTCGAACTGGAACTCGTCGAGCGTCACCCGGTAGCCGGCGTCCCGCAGCTGCCCGGCCACATAGTCGACGCTGTCCGCGTATCCGTCGGTCCCGGCCGCCCGGCTGCCCGGGTAGAACGGGTCGTCACTGGCGTCCGCGATCTTCTGGAGCTGGGCCTGATGCTCGCGGACCCCCTCCACTGTCACGCACTGCAACAGCTTGCTGTACGTGTTGTTGGTGCGGTTGGCACACCCGTTGCCGGGTGTGGCGCTCGCCGCCTGCACCGGCAGCAGCGCGGCCGCCACCAGCCCGAGAACTCCGACCGCGGCGAAGCGGGCCGACGCCCGCCCCGGTGACCTGAACAGTTTCGCCACTCTGGACCCCCTTGTCCGTCACGACGGCCCTGACGCGGCAACCCGCCGCCCGCCTGTGGGTCACCGTAACCAAAGAAACGGCCACGCTGGGCAAAAAAATCGGCGATCCTCCGCCGGATGGTCGATCCCGCGCCGGTACGGGTCGTCACGCGAGTGCGCCGGTTGCGCCGCTCGGACTGGTCCCGGGCCTGGTCAGTCCGGGTCTTCGGGGATACCGAACGTGCCGAGGACGGAGCGGATCCGCGCCGGATCGGCGCGGAGCAGGAGCGGCCGGCCGGTCTGGTGGGCCTGCCGGTGGGCGGCCAGCAGCGCGGCCACCCCGTCCCGGTGAATCGAGGTGGCCTTGGTCAGATCGACCATGATCCCGGCTCGGGCCCGCAGTGCTCTCGCCAGCACGCGGCGCAGCGTCGGGACCGCCGACGCGTCGAGGGCACCGGCGATGGCGATCACGATGCGGCGTTGGCCGCGCTCGCGTCGAACCGTGATCGCCATGCTGGTTCCCCCGTCTGCGGTTCGCGCTGCGTGTCACCCACCCCCTCGACCGCTGGCGTCCGACGACGATCGGTCACGCAACACTCCATGACGATGACAGCGGTACGCCGGGTTGATGACGTTGCCGGCGAGCGCAGCTGCACCACGACACGGCCGCGGTGGGCAGCCGCCCCGTGTTCGCGGGGACGACCGGACACACCGGTTGACCAGGGCCGACCGGCCCGGTAGCGCTACGACCGCCCGACGCGGGAGCGACGGTTCACCAGCGCGGGAGCGACGGTTCACCAGCGCGACGAGGAGGATCATGGCTACGTTCACCCGGTCCGATCTGCGGGGAGCAGAGTTCGCCGGCGCGGACCTTCGGGGGGCCCGGTTCGTCGGGGCTGACCTGTCCGACGTCGTGATGCGCGGGGTCGAGATCCAGCGGGCGGAGATCGACTCACCGTGGCTGTTCGAGGGCGACGGCTTCCTGCGCGTCAACGGCGTCGACGTGCTCCCACTCGTCGACGCCGAGCTCAACCGCCGCTTTCCCGGCCGCGCCGACCGGCACGCGGCCGACCCGGACGGCCTGCGCGCGGCCTGGGCTGCAGTGGAGGGCACCTGGGCGGCGACGCTCGACCGGGTCGCGGCGATGCCGGCCGGCACGGTCGACGTGTCGGTGGCCGGTGAGTGGTCGTTCGCGCAGACGCTGCGTCACCTGGTCCTGGCCACCGACATGTGGCTGGGCCGGGCGATTCTGGAGCGTGAGCAGCCGTTCCATCCGCTGGCCCTGGTGGACTCCGGGACCAGGGAAGGATTCGACATGTCGGTGCTGGCGACGGAGACCCCGTCGTACGCGGAGGTCTTGGAGGCCCGCGCCGACCGCGTCGCGATGGTGCGCGACTTCCTCGCCGGCGTCTCGCCACAGGAACTCGCCGCGCCGCGCAGGAACCCGCACGAGCCCGAGCGGCAGGAGACCGTGCTGTCCTGCCTGCACGTGATCCTCGAGGAGGAGTGGGAGCACAACCGCTACGCCGCACGCGACCTCGACGCGATCGACGCGACTGCCTGAGCCACCGACCGCACCGCAGCGCGGCCGCCGGGCCGGCCCTCCAGCCGTCCACCGCGGGCGGCAGCCGCCTCAGGCTGCCGCTACCGCCTGTAGTGGTCGAGTCGATTCGGGTCGTCCTCCAGTGCTGCACGGTCCCACCGGCCATGCTCCGCGGCCGCCTCGTAGGTCGCCTGCAGGAACTCGCTCAATGCCGCATCCGGGTCGGCGGATTCGGCGACCACCTCGTACGGCAGCAGGAACTCGCCGAGCTCGCGACTGTAGAAGGCACCGCTCGGGCGGACGGGATGCTCGGCGTAGCCGTCCGGTTCCGGGTAGGTGTAGGCGTAGAACGCCCCCTCCTCACCACCGCCGGGCCAGAAACCGCAGCTGGAGAGTTCCTTCCAGTAGCCCTCGACCATCACCCAGTCCGGGCAGTTCGGGGCGCCACCGGGATGCGGCGGCGCGGGCCGGCCCGAGAACCGGGTGTGGGCGATGTCCATGGCGCCCCAGAAGAAGTGCACCGGGCTGGCCTTGCCGACGAAGCGGGAGCGGAACTCGCCGAGCACCCGGTCGGCCTGCACCAGTTGGCGCCAGAACTGCCGAGCCGCCGGCGGGTCGTAGGAGGCGTGGACGTGGTCTTCGGCGAACGGGATCGCGTCCTCCACCTCGTTGGGACTGGCATGAATCGCCGTCTCGATCCCCAGCTCGCCCAGAGCGGCCATCGTCTGGATGTAGAAGTCGGCGACCGACTTCGGCTCCAGCGGCACCCTGCGAACTCCGCCCTCGCTGCTGCGGATGACCAGCAGATGGTCGAGGAAGTCGAACTCGATGTCGAAGGCGCCGCCGTGGTACGGAACGGCCGAGGTGGTCAGGCCGCGGGGGCTGACATAGAGGGCGGCCTGCCACCAGTGGTTGAGCATCGGGGCATGGGCCAGGCGCACCTTGCCCACGATCTGCGTCCACAGGTGCAGGGTGTCGCGGGTGTCGACCCAGTCAGCCACCCGTAGCCGCGGCCACCCCTCGACGGTGACAGCAGGCACGGAGTCCTCCTCGCACGGCAAATCAGGGTGAGCCGACGAGCGTACCCGTTGCGAACGCGAGCGACTCCCATCCGACTCCGTCGCGGTCGCCGCCTTCCCGCCGCGCTGTTGCCGGCGGCCCGATTGTCCGGCACCGGGCGAGCGGCCTGCCGCCGACGTCCTCCTGCGCGCCGCCGAGCGGCGTGGGGAACGGGAACTCTCTGTCCTCGACGGTCGTACCCCTCCGTCCAGTGGCAGACGCGGGTGGACGCCGGCATGCCTTACGGCCGCGCCGGCGAGGAGGTCTCGAGGTTTACTGGCTGGCTGCGTAGGAGCGCAGATGGTCGAATGCCATCTCCAGAGCGGTGTGCATCGGGGCGCCGTCTTTCGCCATCTGCGCCATGAGATAGCCGCCCTGCAACGCGGCCATGATCCCGGTGGCGAGAGTCCGAGGGTCGGCCTCGTCGCGCAGGACCTGCTTGTCCCTCATCCGCTCCAAGGCCGCGACGAGCAACGTCTCCCAGCTGGCGAAGTGGCGGGCGAGAGCGACCCGCGCATCCTCGTCCTGATCAGCCAGCTCGCTGACCAGCGAGCCCAGCTCACAGCCGTGTGCCCCGCGGCGGGTGGTCACGCGCTGGACGACGGCGACTCGCCACCGGTCGAGACCGCTCAGCGTGTCGACACGCTCGAGATAGCCTTGCTCCCGCGTGAGGATCCGGTTGGCTCGGAACGCGATCACTTCACGGACGAGGTCCGTCTTGTTGGAGAAGTGCTGGTAGAACTGCGACTTACCGGTCCCGCTGGCCGCCATCACCTCGTCGAGCGTGGTCGCCGCCACGCCTCGGGCCAACATCAGCTCTGACGCGGATTCAACTATCCGGGCACGGGTGGCCGCGCCGCGGCTGGTCAACCGTCGCGTGCCAGATGCGCTGCCCTGCAGGGTCACCGTAAGAGCCTATCTCGCGTCACGTTACCGCGCTCACTGTACTGCCAAGTACGGACTTGACGAAGTCAGGGTGTTGGGGCCTGAGCGTCTCGTTGCCCGTCCCCGGGCAGCTCAGGGTCCCGCCGCGCCTGCGATGTGGCCGGCTGCCGACGGCATATCGTACGCCCAGGTACACCGATCGAAGGCGATCAGTCATGATCGCGGTGACTGAGTGGGCGCGTCGGCGCCCTCGACCGTGGTGGCGGGCAGCGGCGGCGAGCTCCTGCAGACCGCTTGAGCCGGTAGGCTCGGCCGATCGCTGTCGGGTCGCTTGGGGTGCCGAGGACAGGTTCCCGGAGGCCTGCCCTTGACTCCGCTCATCACCTCGGTAAGAATGTACCCCAAGGTACATTAGGATGCTGACAGTGGGTCGAGGCCAACCGCGTCCAACGGCTCGGATCGTGCCTTCCACGCCTACAGTGAAGGACTCTCGACCGACCGACGGCTGCGGTCACTGTGACAAGGCCACCGTGCCGGACTCCAAACCGTACCTGCTGGACCAATTCATGAAGCAGGAGACTCGGGTCCGGGACGCCGCATGGGTAGAGCCTGAGCCCCTGTGGGACTAACAGCGCAGAACGAGCCGCGTAGGTCCTGGGAGCGGCCGCCCAATCGACGAAGCGACTCGGAGTGCGTGATGACGGCGGCAGTACGACGACGGGAGCCTGTTCTGTTGGGGTCGGCCGGCTCTCGCGTGGCACACCCGGCCACGGTCGATCGGCCGGTGACCCGCGACCTCCCGCTCGGCCGCCGGCAAGCCCCGGCGACCGGCGACACCCTCGGTGCTGAGGACCGACAATGGGTGAATGGACTGGCCGGCAGGGGAGTGGACCACGAGCGCACCTGCCGTGATCTGCATGCCATACTTCTTCGCGCCGCGAAGTTCGAGGTCGGGCAACGGCGCACCGCACATCAGCTCGGCGGCGCGGACCTCGACGACATCGCCTGCCAAGCAGCCTCCGATGCGCTGTTGCTCATCATCCGCAAGGCGGGCGAGTTTCGTGGTGACAGCAGATTCACGACCTGGGCGACTCGGTTCGTCAGGTTCGAGGTGCGTGCCAAGCTGCGTCAGTACGCGTCCCGGCACCGGACGGTGGCCTTGGCGCCGGAACACCAGGAGCAGCTGGTCGCGGCCAACTCCGACCCCTCCGTTCAGGCCGAGGGGCAGGAGCTTGCCGAGGCGATCCACCGTGTCGTGAACGACCGGTTCAGCTCCCATCAGCGAACGGTCTTCCTCGCACTGCTGATGCGGGACGCGACACCTGCAGATCTGGCGTCGCGGATGGGTTTGAACGCCAACGCGATCTACCAGATCGCCTTCCGTGCTCGCCATTGCCTGCACAGCCAACTGCGAGCCAATGGGCTACTGGACTGACCACGCCGGGGCCGGACACGGCGGACCTCACCGACCGCCGGACCGGCTCGTCCCATGACTGGGAGCGGGATCCCATGCCTTGGGACGGCGGGCGAGGCTGGGCAACGAACCCCGGTGATACCGGCAAGGGCGACGCTGCTGACAGCGATCCCGCGGCCGGCGCGTAAGAGAACACGTTCGCGCCGCCGCTAGGTAGAGCGAGGTCGAGTCCCTCGGCCCCGACGGGTCCGAGGAACGCTCTGGCCCGTGTCAACCCCGAGCTTGTCCCAGAGAGGAAGCAGTCATGTCAGGTCGCTTCGAAGGACGCAAACTGATCGCGGTGGGCGGCAGTAGCGGTATGGGCAGGGAGAACGCAGCCGATGTGGTCGCCGAGGGCGGCAGCGCCGTCATCGTCGGCCGGGACAAGGGCAGGGTCGACGAGACCGTCGCCGAACTCCGGACCAAGGGCGACGCCACCGGGATCACGGCCGACCTCGCCGACCGCGCCCAGGTGGAGGACCTGCGCCAGCAACTGGCCGCCGATCACTCTGACGCGACGCTGCTGGTCAACGCCGCAGGCTTCTTCATCCCCAGGCCGTTCCTCGAGTACGACGGCGACTTCTACGACTCCTACCTGGAACTGACCCGCGCGATCTTCTTCGTCACCCAGACGGTGGCCAAGGGCATGATCGACCGCGGTCAGGGCGGCTCCATCGTCAACATCGGCAGCATGTGGGCCCACCAGGCGATCGGAGCCACACCGTCGTCGGCGTACTCGGTCGCCAAGGCAGGAGTGCACGCGCTGACCAAGAACCTCGCGCTCGAACTGGCACCCCACAAGATCCGCGTCAACGCGGTCGCCCCGGCGGTGGTGAAGACGCCGCTGTACGAAGGCTTCATCCCCAAGGACCAGATCGACCAGACCTTGGCCGGCTTCGACGGCTTCCACCCCCTCGGTCGGGTCGGCACCGCACGCGATATCGCGTCCACCGTCACGTTCCTGCTCAGTGACCAGACCGACTGGGTCACGGGCGCGATCTGGAACGTCGACGGCGGCGTGATGGCCGGCCGCAACTAGCACGAGGCTCGGCGCGGCCGGAGAGGGCAACAGGAGAGAGCAGGGACATGATTCGCCGGAGCAGTGCTGACCAGTCACATCGAGACGACCACGCCGCAGCGATCCGGTTCGCTGAGACGCACGGCCTGGAGCACGAGCACAGCCGACATGAGCTCGCGCACGAATGGGATTTCTACCCGTTCGGGGTGGGCAGCTTCAGACGTGCACGCAACGTCGTGCAGGGCTCGCTGCACGGACGTTCGATCACGGCGTTCGAGTACTTCTACCTCCTCATGAGCGACTCGGTCGAGCGGAACGGGTACCAGCGCGACGCCGCAAACTGGTTCCTCGTATGCGTCGTCGATCTCGACCACCCGGTGCCCCCGCTCGCCTCGGTGCGGACTGACTGGCTCGAGTGGCATGAAGACGAGCTGCCCGGCCCCGTCATCCCCATCGACCACGAGCGGTGGTCGAAGGTGTTCACCCTCGTCGGCGAAGACGAGGATTTCGGCCGTGCCGTCGTGACCAACGAGAACGCCGCCCGCTGCGCGGAGGCCGACGTCCACGCGGAATGGCGGTTCGTGAATGACGAACTGCTGCTGTGGGTGTGGCGCGGCCGAGTCGACGATCAGCTGCCCACGATCCTCGACGTGGCCAAGCCATTGATCGCGGCGGCGGAGCGGTATCCCCGCGTCGAGTCGTAGCACTCGCCTGCGCCGGGTGCTCGGAAGCCGTACAACCCGGGTGGCGGTGGCGCTCACCGCGCCACCGACCACTCGTGGCCGTCCGAGTAAGAGTTGCCCGGCGCGGCGGCGCAAGAGAAGCAGGACGTTGCCGGATCTGGACCGGCAAGCCGTCAGCAGGAAGGAGACAGCGATGACGAAGACCTACAGCAAGGACCCTGAGGCGGTCGCGCGTTTGTCCGCGGAGCAGCGTCGCGTCACGCAGGAGGGGGGCACCGAGCGCGCGTTCCGCAACGAATACTGGGACAACAAGGAGCCCGGGATCTACGTCGACGCGGTGTCGGGCGAGCCGCTGTTCGCCTCGATCAACAAGTACGACAGCCATACCGGCTGGCCGAGCTTCACGGTGCCGCTCGAGCCGGGCAACGTGGTGGAGAAGTCCGACACGAGCCACGGCATGATCCGGACCGAGGTCCGCTCCGCCCATGGTGACAGTCACCTCGGCCACCTGTTCAACGACGGCCCGGCCGAGGCCGGCGGGCTGCGATACTGCATGAACTCGGCCTCGCTGCGGTTCGTGCCGGTGGACCAGCTCGAGGCCGAAGGCTACGGCGCCTACCGGCACCTGTTCGACCGGACTGAGGCCACGGCGTGAGCACGGGCGCGGGCAGCGCGGGCACGCAGAAGGCGATCCTGGCCGGGGGGTGCTTCTGGGGCGTGCAGGACCTGATCCGGAGCCAGCCGGGGGTGGTGTCGACTCGCGTCGGATACACCGGTGGCGACACGCCCAACGCCACCCACCGGAACCACGGGACACATGCCGAAGCGATCGAGATCCTGTTCGACCCGACGGCAACCTCGTACCGGAAGGTTCTCGAGTTCTTCTTCCAGATCCACGACCCCACGACGCGGAACCGGCAAGGCAACGACGTGGTCACCTCCTACCGGTCAGCGATCTTCCACCTCGATGACGAGCAGAAGCAGGTCGCCGAGGACACCATCGCCGATGTCGACGCATCGGGACCGTGGCCCGGCAAGGTTGTCACCGAGGTGACCGCCGCGGGCCTGTTCTGGGAAGCCGAGCGGGAGCACCAGGATTACCTGCAGCGCTATCCCGCCGGCTACACCTGCCACTATGTGCGTCCAGAATGGCGCCTGCCCCCGAGGACCGAACTCGGCGCGACGGCCTAGCCCGCCGCTCGACCCGGCATGGAGTCGTCGATCTTCCGGCGACTCACCCAGGGGCCCGGCCCGTTCGGTCGAGCTCGGCCAGCCGCCCTGAGCAGCCGCTGCCGGACATCGATCGGCGCGGTCGGACGCCGGGACTCGTGCCACTGCCACTGACGAACCGCCGTACAGGCGAAGGCCGGAGACAAGGAGGTGCCGGATGAAGGCGATTGTGGTGACGGATCAGGCCGCCGGAGCGGCCGGGATGACGCTGGTGGAGCGGCCCGACCCGCCGGCGGCGATAAACGACGTCATCGTTCAGATCTATGCGGCGGGATACGTCCCGACCGAGACGGAGTGGCCCTCGACCTGGACCGATCGCGCCGACCGTGACCGGACACCGTCGATCCTCGGGCACGAGCTGGCCGGAGTGGTCACCGCCCTCGGCTATGGCACGACCGGGCTGTCGGTGGGACAACGGGTGTTCGGCCTTTCCGACTGGCATCGCGACGGCACGCTCGCGGAATATGTGGCGATCGAGGCGCGGAACCTGGCGCCGCTGCCGGGCGACGTCGACTTCACCGTGGGCGCGAGCCTGCCTATCTCCGGACTGACGGCGTGGCAAGGGCTGTTCGACCACGGCCGCCTTCGAGCAGGGCAGAGCGTGCTCGTCCACGGCGCCGCCGGCGCAGTAGGGACCATGGTGACGCAACTCGCACACGAGTTCGGCGCGTACGTGATCGGCACCGGTCGCGCTGCCGACCGGCAGAAGGCGCTCGACTTCGGCGCGCAGGAATTCGTCGACCTCGACAACGACGCCCTGGAAGACGTCGGCGGAGTCGACCTGGTCTTCGATGTCATCGGCGGCGACATCCAGCGGCGGTCCGCAGGCCTGATCCGGGCCGGGGGAATACTGGTGACCGTCCTCGGGCCGGCCGAGGCGCGGCCCGCGGACGGCCTGGCGATCGACTTCGTCGTCGAGGCCGACCGAGCCCAACTGAGTGAGATCGTCCGCCGGGTGCGCGACGGCCGACTGCGGACCAACATCGGCAAGGTCGCGACCCTCGACGATGCCGTCGCGGTCCTCAACTCGACCGAGCGACGCTCGGGGAAGACGATCATCAGCGTTCGTCCGTAGGGCGGCGCAGCAGCTTGCCGAGCCTTCATATCCGAAACCTGAACGCCGGGCGCCACTACTCTGCAGTGGCTTGGAGGCAGTAGCCGAGGGTGTCCCGGTGGACCAGGTACTGGAGTCCGTCGAACATCTCGTCGGTCCGGCGCTGGTAGTGCTCCAGTGGGTCGGCGCCGCGGGCCGGCGTCAGCCACATCGCCGTCTGCAGGTGGTCCAAAGCGGCCAAGTGCTGGCTCCACCGCTGATCCAGCACCTGCAACATGATCCGGCGGGCGAGCTCCGGTCCCAGCTCGGCCTGGCGCTCGCGGGCGTCCCAGGAGGTGGCGACCAACTGGTGTGCCACCGCGACCACCTGATCCCGGCGCCGCGAGCGGAGCGCTGCCGGCGGCGGGTGGCCCAGGACGGTGGTCAGGTCTTCAGCCAGCGCTCGCAGATGGGCCGAGCTCACCCGGGACGACGGCAGCGTCGCGGCCAGGAAGAGCCGGACGGCCTCGTCGTGCATTTCACGGGCGATCTCCAGGGGCCGGTCACTGGTCAACATCCGGTCCCGCTGCGCCCGGATCTCGATGCGCTGGCGCTCGAACACCGCGTCGAACCGCTCGGTTCGAGGCGGTCTGTAAGCCCTCGCCCGAGCCGGAGGGGGTCGCCGGGATCAGCGTGGTGCCGGTCACCTCAACCGCGTCCAGGCGGTACAGGGCGGCGAAGAGGCCCGGGTCGGCGGTATCGGGTACGCCGTGACGAGGCGGGTGGAGGAGACGGAGCGGCCGTACCTGGCCTTGGTGGGCCGGCGGGTCCGGGCGGCGCGGATCCTGGCCGGGCTGGTGCAGGACGGGCTAGCTGGCTGAGGCGGCCGGGACGTCGCGCAGCTTCGTGAGCTTGATCGAGAAGGGCGGTCACGGGGTGGACGTGGGCCGGCTGATCCGGTTGGCTGCTGTCCTGGACATGTCACTGTTGGAGCCGGTCGACGTTGGTTCTCCACCGCTGATCGCGTGGAGGGGCCGCCCCGGAGGCGAGTCGGCTGCAGAGCCGAGGACGGCTCCTTAGTGGGATGGTGGAGGTGGATCGATGGAGGTTGCCGCGATGTCGACGGGTGCCGAGCAGGAGCCTGCGGGCCGGTTCCGGCGTGTCCGTGAGTCGCTGGACGAGCAGGCCCGGCGCAAGGGCGCGAAGCCGGTGACGTCGCTGGATGACCTGCGGTTCGAGGGGATCTGGGAGTCCGACGAGGAGTTGGACGAGTTCCTGGACTATCTGGATCGCCAGCGTCAGGCGGCTCGGCAGCGGTCCGCGTGAACCACGTCGTTTACGACACGAACATCGCTTCACTGGCCGTCCGGGGTCGGATGCCGGCCGAGCTCGGTGCCCGGCTGTTCGGCGCGGTCGAGGTGCTGGCGTTCGTGACGGTCGGCGAGCTGGTGAAGCTCGGAGAACGACATCTGGATCGCGGCCTGCTGCTTGAGCGAGGGCCTGCCGCTGATCACGCGGAACGTGAAGGACTTCGTGGACTTCGGCGAGCACCACGGCTTGGTCCTGATCACCGAGTAGCGCGCGAACGGCGGCCCCGGTCGTCTCGGCGAGCAGTCCTCGTCCGAGGTCTGGCCGGGCCTCGCCATGCGAGCCGGCGGTCCGGCCGTCCGCAGCGCAGTGAGGGACCGGCCCGCCGAACCAGCGTCCCTGTGTATGGCAGGGGCGGGCACCGAGGCCGGCCACCGGGGCGTTGTGAGGGGAAGTGCTGGTCGGGGTGACAGGATTTGAACCTGCGGCCTCTTCGTCCCGAACGAAGCGCGCTACCAAGCTGCGCCACACCCCGGTGGTGCGCAGACGAGTCTAGCGGAGGCGCGGAACCAGTTTGAGCAGGGTGGCCTCGGGCGGGCAGCAGAAGCGCACCGGCGCGTACGGCGACGTGCCGAGCCCGGCGGAGACGTGCAGCCACGAGTCTTCCCAGCGGGACAGCCAACGCACCCGGCCACGGTCGATGCCGCAGTTGGTGACGATCGCACCGATGCCGGGCAGGCGCAGCTGGCCGCCGTGGGTGTGGCCGGCGAGCAGCAGCTCGTAGCCGTCGGCGGCGAACGCGTCGAGGATGCGGGGCTCGGGGGAGTGGGTCACACCCAGCCGGAGGTCGGCGTGGCGGTCGGCGGGGCCGGCGATCCGGCCGTACCGGTCCCGGCCCAGGTGCGGGTCGTCGGTGCCGGCCAGGGCGACGACCCGGTCACCGGCCTTGAGCGTGCCGCGGCGGTTGGTCAGGTCGATCCAGCCCGCGTCGACCAGCACGGCGGCCAGCTCGGGCCAGGGCAGCTTGGGCCCGAAGACGCGGTTCTTCTCCGGTACGAAGTAGCGCAGCGGGTTCTTGAACCGCGGTGCGTAGTAGTCGTTGTTGCCGGGGACGAACGCGCCGGGCCGTTGCAGCAGCGGCTCCAGCGCGGCGAGCACCGGGCCGATAGCATCCATGCCGGCCAGGAAGTCGCCGGTGACCACGACCAGGTCGGGGTCGAGCCGGTCCAGCCCCCGGATCCAGTCCACCTTGCGGCGCTGCGCCGAGGTCAGGTGCAGGTCGGACAGGTGCAGGAGCCGCAGCGGGTCGGCGCCCGGCGCCAGCACCGGCACCTCGAACTCCCGCAGCCGGAACAGGTTGCGCTCGACCAGGCCGGCGTAGGCCAGCGTCGCCAGGCCGACGCCCACCAGGCCGGCGGCGGGCGCGACGATCGAGCGGGTCTCCACCCCGTCCACCCTATCGGCTGGCCGGGGTAGGTTCCGGGCGTGAGCGAGCTCAAGGACCGGCTGCGGTCCGACCTGACCGATGCGATCCGCGGCCGGGACGAGGTGGCGACCGCGACTTTGCGGATGGCGCTGGCCGCGATCACGACCGAGGAGGTCGCCGGCTCCGACGCGCGCGAGCTGTCCGACGACGAGGTGCTCAAGGTGCTCGCCCGGGAGTCGAAGAAGCGGCGCGAGGCGGCCGAGGCGTTCGGCTCCGCCGGCCGGGAGGAGCTGGCCGAACGGGAGCAGGCCGAGGGCAGGGTGCTCGAGCGCTACCTGCCGACGCAGCTCGACGACGCCGCGGTGAGCGAGCTGGTCGCGGCCGCGATCGCGGAGACCGGCGCCACCGGGATGCGGCAGATGGGCGCGGTCATGCGCGTCGCCCAGCAGAAGGCGGCCGGCCAGGCCGACGGCAAGCGCCTCTCGACGGAGGTCCGCCGGCAGCTCGCCGGATGACCCGGAGACGGCGATGGGGCCTCCTCCGAGACCCCATCGCCGCTGTCAGCCACCGCCGCGGCCGCCACCTCCTCCGCCGCCGCCCGGTCCGGGCCGCGGGGGCTTCGGCAGGCCCGGCGGCAGCGGGATGCGCGGTGGCGGCGGCACCACCACGGCGCCCTTCCCGCTGGACAGGTACAGCGTGATCGTCATGCCCGGCGCGGCCCTCCCGCTCGGCGACTGCTCGGCCACGTTGCCGGCCGGCACCGCGCTGTCCTTGCGCTCGGACGCGATCCGGACCTGGAAGCCCTGGCTGCGCAGCACCCCGGTCGCCGCGGCCGGGTCCATGCCGACCACCGACTGCACCGGCACGCTGTTGCCGTTGACGACGGCCGGATCGGCCGGTGGGAACGACCAGGACTTGTTCTCCAGGAACGGCTGCATGGCGTTGCGCCAGATCGCCGCCGAGTAGGCGCCGAAGACGTTCTGCCCTTCCTTGCCGGGCACGTCGGTCAGCGCCTGCGACGTGGTGGTCGGGTCGAACACCGCGGTGGCGCCCGCGTAGTCGGGAGTGAAGCCGACGAACCAGGCCGACGAGTTGCCCGTCGCCCGCTTGGTGTCACCCGGCCGGAAGCCGGACGCGGTGCCGGTCTTGCCGCCGATCGGCCGCGATCCCCCGGCGAGCCCCGCGAACGCGCTGACCGCGGTGCCGCCGTCCTTGCTGGTGTCCTTCTCCAGCACGGCGGCGACCGTGTGCGCGATCCCGGGGCTGATCCGCTGCTCGCAGGTGCGCTCCGGCAGGCCGATCTGCTTGCCGTCCGGGCCGAGCACCTTCAGCAGCGGGGTCGGCGGGCAGTATCTGCCGCCGTTCGCGACCGTCGCGTACGCCGAGCTCAGCTCCAGCGGGCTGGTCCCGTTGGGTCCGAGGGTGAACGCGGCGCTCTTGGCGGCGATGTAGTTCTCGCCCTCGGTGCGCTTGGTGCCCGGGTGTCGCGCGTTGAGCGTCTGCACCAGGCCCATCGACTGCGCCGCCCGCACCGGACCGGTGAGGTCGCAGTTGAACCGCTGGTCGAGCAGCGCCACGAAGAACGTGTTCACCGACTCGTACGTCGCCACGTCGAGGTTGTACGGACCTTCCTTGTACTTGCCCGCGTTCTGCACCACGTACGGCTCGGTGCCGTTCTTGCAGATCGTCGACGTGTAGGTGTTGCCGACGGTGATCTGGAACGCCTCCAGCGGCACCTTCGCCTGCAGCGCCGACACCAGCGTGAACAGCTTGTACGTCGAGCCGGCGCCGGCGGTCAGCGCGGTGTTCAGCGGGTTGGCGGTGACGTTGCGGTCGTTCGGGTTCACCCCGTACCGGCGGCTGACCCCGAACGCGAGCACCTGGCCGGTCTTCGGCTGGATGATGTCGGTGACCCCGACCGCCTTGCGGTTGGACCACGTGTCGAACGGCAGCGCGCCCTGCACCGAGTTCTGGATCTTCGGAGACAGCGTGGTGTAGATCCGCAGGCCGCCGGTCTCCAGCCGGTCCTGCGGGAAGCCGGCCGCCCGCAGCGCGAGCTTGGCGTAGTCGCAGAAGAAGCCGGCGTTGACGATCGACCGGTTGGCGTTCGCGCAGTCCTTGCCGCTGGACTTGGCCTTCGGCTTCACCGTGACCGGCGACGCCTTCGCCGCCGCGGCCTGCTTGGCGGTGATGTAGCCGAGGCTCTGCATGTCGCTGAGCACGGTGTCCCGCCGGTCCTTCGCCGCCTTCTTCGACTTGTACGGGTCGTACCGGACCGGGCTCTGCACCAGGCCGGCCAGCAGCGCGGCCTCCGGCACGGTCAGCTTGGCCGCCCGCTTCCCGAAGTAGGTCCGGGAGGCCTTCTCCACGCCGTACGCACCGGCGCCGAAGTAGGTGATGTTCAGGTAGTTGGTGAGGATCTGGTCCTTGCTGAGCTTGTTCTCCAGCTCCAGCGCGCAGCGGGCCTCGATGAGCTTGCGGCCCGGGCTCTGCTCGATCGCCTGGCGCTGCTCCTCCGGCGTCTTCGCCTGGTAGAGCCGCACGTTCTTGATGTATTGCATGGTCAGCGTCGAGCCGCCCTGCACGGTCTCGCCGGCCTGCTGGTTCTTCACCACGGCGCGGACGAGCGCCTCCGGGTCGACGCCGTGGTGCTCGTAGAACCGGCGGTCCTCGATCGCGACGATCGCCTGCCGCATCACCTTCGGGATGGCCCTGGCCGGCACGACCTGCCGGTTCTGCGAGTAGAAGGTGGCGATCGTGGAGCCGTCGCGGGCCAGCATCACGGAGGACTGCTCGGGGACGCCGGCCTCGACGTCACACGGCTGGTCGTTGAAGGCCTGGACGCTGTCCCGAGCGGCGAGCCCGAGACCGCCGGTGACCGGAAGGAGGACGGCGGCGACCAGGATCCCGGTGACCCCGACTGCGCCAGTGAGTTGCACTACACCGACCAGTTTCCGTACCACCGGACCAGCCATGCGGTGCAGACTACGTGGTAAGGCGGACATCTGACCCCGCCCGTTTCCGGTGTAGCCGATTACTACGCCGAACGGCCCAGAGCGGAGTAACCCCAATTCGGCGCCCGCCCGGCGCCGGGCTTAGTCAGAGCGGGTCACCACCAATGATCCGATCGGGGTCTGTCTAGTTCACTGTCCGGTTTCCTAGTGTGTGCAAAGCGTTCTGGTGGGGGGCGCAGGTACGCAAGGGGACAAGCGGATGAACGCTGAGTTGCTCATGGATTGGTCCAAGGATGCGCGGTGCCGCACCGCGGACCCGGACGAGTTGTTCGTGCAGGGGGCGGCGCAGAACCGCGCCAAGGCCATGTGCATGGGCTGCCCGGTCCGGACCGAGTGCCTGGCCGACGCACTCGACAACCGCGTCGAGTTCGGAGTCTGGGGGGGAATGACGGAGCGCGAGCGGCGGGCGCTGCTGAAGCGCCGGCCCGACGTCGCGTCGTGGCATGCGTTGCTGGAATCGGCACGCCGGGAGCACTTGCTGCAAGCGGCTGGCTGACGGGGAAAGCCGCTGCGGCTGGCCTGCACAGGGGGTGGGGGCCAGCCGCAGCGGCATCTTTCGCGGTCGGCGTGATCAGCCGGCCATCGCGGTGCCGATCCGGCGCAGGCTGTCCAGGTCGTGCACGTCCCTGGACAGCGCCGGCACCTCGGCGATCGGCACGTCCGGGTGTGCGCTGGTGAACCGGTCGCGCATGCGCCGATCACCGGCCGACAGCCGGGCCCGGGCGGCGTGCACCCGCAGCACCGCGGCGGTCAGCTCGTGCGTGCCGGCCTCGTCCAGCGCGTCGGCGGCGACCTCGGCCCGCTCCGCGGACAGCTTCGGCGCGCCGCTGGAGCGCATCCGGTTGAGCACCATGCCGGCCAGCGGCATCGACTCGGCGGACAGCCGGTCCACGAAGTAGGACGCCTCGCGCAGCGCGGCCGGCTCCGGCGCCGCCACGACGACGAACGCGGTCCCCGGAGTCTTGAGCAGCTCGTACGTGGTCTGCGCGCGCTCCCGGAAGCCGCCGAACATGGTCTCCAGCGCGCCGACGAACGCCGAGAGGTCACGCAGCACGTCGGTGCCGATGATCCGGGTCAGCACCCGGGTGAACAGCCCGAACGACGCGCTGACGACCTTGAGGTAGGCCCGGCCGCCGGTCCGCGCCGGAGCCAGCAGCAGCCGCAGCATCCGCCCGTCGAGGAACCGGCCCAACCGCTTCGGCGCGTCCAGGAAGTCCAGCGCCGAGCGGGACGGCGGGGTGTCGACGACGATGAGGTCCCACTCGTCCAACGCCCGCAGCTGCGACAGCTTCTCCATCGCCATGTACTCCTGCGTCCCGGCGAAGGAGCTCGACAGCGACTGGTAGAACGGGTTGGCGAAGATCTGCTCGGCCCGCTCCGGCGTCGAATGCGCGGACACGATCTCGTCGAACGTCCGCTTCATGTCCAGCATCATCGCGTGCAGCTCGCCGCCCTTGGCCGGGTCGACGCCGGCCACCTCGCGCGGGGTGTTGTCGAGCTGGGTCAGGCCCATCGACTGGGCCAGCCGGCGGGCCGGGTCGATGGTGAGCACGACGACCGTGCGGCCGGCCTCGGCGGCGCGCAGCCCGATCGCCGCGGCGGTGGTGGTCTTGCCGACCCCGCCGCTGCCGCAGCAGACGACGATGCGGGTGGCCGGGTCGAGGGCGACCGCGTCGAGGTCGAGGTGGGGGGCGGCCGAGCCGTTGCGTCCTCTCGTCACGCCGCCACCTCCTCCGGCCGCAGCAGCTCGGCCAGCTCGTAGAGGCCGCCGAGGTCGATCGGGCCGGCCAGGAACGGCAGCTCGATGGTCGGCAGGCCGAGACCGAGGAGCGTGCGGCGGTTGTCGTCCTCGACCCGCCAGCGTTCGGCGTGCTCGACCGCCTCCGCGGCGAGCGCCGGGGCCAGCTTGGCGTCCAGCCCCGCCGCGGCCAGGCCGGCCCGCAGCTCCGCGGTGTCGATCCGGCCGGCGGCGAGCACCGGCTCGGGCAGCAGCGGCGGCCGGGTCATGTTCACGATGACCGATCCGACCGGCAGGTGTGCTGCCCGCAGCTCGGTGACCGCGTCCACGGTCTCCTGCACCGGCATCTCCTCCAGCAGCGTCACCACGTGCACCGCCGTCTGGGGTGACCGCAGCACGGCCATCACGCCGTCGCTCTGCGTCTTGATCGGACCGACCTTGGCCAGCCCGGCGACCTCCGCGGTGACGTTGAGGAAGCGGGTGATCCGCCCGGTCGGCGGCGCGTCCAGGACCACCGCGTCGTACACCCGGTGGCCCTGCCGGGTGCGGGTGACCGCCTCCTTCACCTTGCCGGTCAGCAGCACGTCCCGCATGCCGGGGGCGATCGTGGTGGCGAAGTCGACCGCACCCATCCGGCGCAGCGCCCGCCCGGCGGAGCGCAGGTTGTAGAACATCGCGAGGTATTCCAGCAGCGCCTCCTCGACGTCCACCGCCAGCGCCCGGACCTCACCACCGCCCGGGGCGGAGGCGATCCGGCGCTCCTCGTACGGCAGCGGCGGCGTGTCGAACAGCTGGGCCAGTCCCTGCCGACCCTCCACCTCGACGACCAGCGTGCGGCGGCCACCGGCGGCCAGCGCGAGGGCAAGCGCGGCGGCGGCCGTCGTCTTGCCGGTGCCGCCCTTCCCGGTCACCACGTGCAGTCGGGCCTCGGACCACGGACGGGTACTCACCCGGCCACGATAGGTGCGGACCGGCCGACCCGGCCTGCCCGGGTAGGTTCCTCCCATGCAGAAGTGGGAGTACGCGACCGTGCCGCTGCTGGTGCACGCGACCAAGCAGATCCTCGACAACTGGGGCCAGGACGGCTGGGAGCTCGTCACGGTGATCCCGGGCCCGAACCCCGAGCAGCTGGTCGCCTACCTGAAGCGGCCGCAGTCGTGAGCGCGCTCGCCCGCCTGGCCGAGCTGGGCATCGAGCTGCCGGAGGTGGCGCCGCCGGTGGCGGCCTACATCCCGGCGGTACGCACCGGCAACCTCGTCTACACCTCCGGGCAGGTGGCCCGGGAGCTGACCGGCAAGGTCGGCGCGGAGGTCTCGGAGGCCGACGCCAAGGACGCCGCCCGTGGCTGCGCGCTCAACGCGCTGGCCGCGGTCGACGCGCTGGTCGGCCTGGACGCGGTGGTCCGGGTGGTGAAGGTCGTCGGGTTCGTCGCCAGCGCGCCGGGGTTCACCGGCCAGCCCGGGGTGATCAACGGCGCCAGCGAGCTGCTCAACGAGGTCTTCGGCGAGGCCGGGGCGCACGCCCGGTCCGCCGTCGGCGTGGCCGAGCTGCCCCTCGGCGTACCCGTCGAGGTGGAGATGATCGTCGAGGTCCGATGAGCTCGTCCGTTCCCGTCCGGGACGCGGCGACGGTGGTGCTGCTGCGGGACTCGCCGAGCGGGCCGGAGGCGTTCCTGCTGCGGCGGGTCCGGGGGATGGCGTTCGCGGCCGGGATGACCGTGTTCCCGGGCGGCGCGGTCGACCCGCGCGACGCCGACACGGCGGTCGGCTGGGTCGGGCCGCCGGTCTCGGACTGGACCGCGCCGTTCGACGCCGACGAGGCGCTGGCCCGCGCGCTGCTGTGCGCGGCCGTACGGGAGACGTTCGAGGAGTCCGGCGTGCTGCTCGCCGGCCCGTCGGCGGACGAGGTCACGTCCACCGACGGGCCGGAGTGGGAGGACGACCGGGTCGGCCTGGAGCGCCGCGACTTCTCGCTGGCCGAGCTGCTGGCCCGGCGCGGCCTCCTGCTGCGGGCCGACCTGCTCCGGCCCTGGGCGCACTGGATCACCCCGCCCACGGAGAGCGTCCGCCGCCGGTACGACACCCGCTTCTTCGTGGCCGCGCTGCCGGCCGGCCAGCGTACCCGGGAGGTGACCTCGGAGGCGGACGTGGTCGAGTGGGTGCGGCCCGCGGACGCCCTCGACCAGCTGCACCGGGGCGAGCGGCCGATGATGCCGCCGACGATCGTGACGCTGGAGGAGATCGCCGGCTTCGCCTCGGTCGCGGACGTGCTGGCCGCCGATCGCAGCCCGGCCAGGATCCAGCCGACCGTGTCCACTGTGGACGGCGGCCCGGCGGTCACGCTGCCGAACGGCCGGGTGCTGCGGCTGGCCCAGCCGTGACCCACCCGCTGTACGGGCAGCTGCGCCCGGTCACGCCGTACGCGTCGGTGCTGCTGGCCCGCAATCCGTCGCCGATGACCCTGGACGGGACCAACACCTGGCTGCTGCGCGCGCCCGGGTCCGGGACCTGCCTGGTGATCGATCCCGGTCCGGATGACCCGGACCACCTGCGTGCCGTCGTCGCGGCCGCGGGCGAGGTGACCGGGATCCTGCTCACCCACGGGCACCTGGACCACTCCGCCGGCGCGGCCGCGCTGCGCGCGCTGACCCGGGCGCCGGTCCGGGCGCTCGATCCGGCGCAGCGGCTCGGCGGCGAAGGGCTGGGCGAGGGCGACGTGGTCGCCGCGGCCGGCGTCGAGGTGCTGGTGCTGGCCACGCCAGGGCACACGGCCGACTCGCTGTGCTTCGCGGTCGGCGACGCGGTGCTGACCGGCGACACCGTGCTCGGCCGCGGCACCACCGTGGTCGCGCACCCGGACGGCCGGTTGGCCGACTACCTCGACTCGCTGCGCCGGCTGCAGGAGCTCGGCACCCGCGCCGTGCTGCCCGGGCACGGTCCGGAGCTGCCCGACCTGGCCGCGGTCACCTCGGCATACCTGGCCCACCGCGAGGAGCGGCTCGAGCAGGTCAGGGCCGCGCTCGAGCAGCTGGGGCCGGACGCCTCGGCGATGGACGTGGTGCGGGTCGTGTACGCCGACGTGGATCCGGTGCTGTGGCCGGCGGCCGAGCTGTCCGTACGGGCTCAGCTGGAGTATCTGCGCAGGTGATCGAGCAGCGGGCCGAGCAGAGCGGCCGGCGCCGTCTCCGGGATCCAGTGCCCGACGCCCGGCAGCCGGACGAACGTGTACGGCCCGGTCACGTACCGTGCGGTTGCCGCCGCCGGGGCCGGGCCGAGCGCCGGGTCGCGGTCACCCCAGACGAACAGCGTCGGGGTGCTGACCGGCCGCGGCGCCCGGCCGAGGCCGTACGGGATGGCGCGGTACCAGTTCAGCGTGGCGGTGAGGGCGCCGTCGGCGCGCAGCCGGTCGACGTAGTCGGTTCCCGGTGGCAGTCCGGCCCGGCGCAGTGCCCGGTGGAACCGCCGGCCCTCCCGGGCCAGCAGCGCCTTCTCCGGCAGCACCGGCAGCTGGAAGAAGGCCATGTACCAGCTGCGCAGCGCCTGATCGCTGGTCACCATGCTGCGTAGCAGCGCACGTGGGTGCGGAGTGGACACCGACGTGAGGCTGAGCAGCCGGTCGGGGACGGTGGCGGCGAGGTGCCAGCCGACCGCGCCGCCCCAGTCGTGGCCGACCACGTGCGCCCGCTCGACCCCGAGCTCGTCGAGCAGCGCCAGGACGTCGGCCGCCACCTCGGTGATCGCGTACGCCCTGCGCCCGGCCGGCCGCGCCCCGGGCGAGTATCCGCGCTGGTCGAGCAGCACCGTCCGGTAGCCGGCGCCGGCCAGCTCCGGCCAGGTCCGGTCCCACGACCCCGAGTGCTGCGGGAAGCCGTGCAGCAGCACCACGGGCTCGGCGCCCGGATCGCCCTCGACCCGGACCGCGAAGTCGAGGCCGCGCAGCCGCACCGCGCTGCTCAGCGGGCCCGGCGGGCCAGCCGCTCGCGGTCGAGGATGACGACCGTCTTGCCCTCCAGCCGGACCCAGCCGCGGTGGGCGAAGTCGGCCAGCGCCTTGTTGACGGTCTCCCGGGATGCGCCGACCAGCTGGGCCAGCTCCTCCTGGGTGAGGTCGTGGGTCACCCGCAGCTGGCCGTTCTCCATCGTGCCGAACCGCTGGGAGAGCTGGAGCAGTTGCTTGGCCACCCGACCGGGCACGTCGGTGAAGATGAGGTCGCCGAGCATCGCATTGGTGCGGCGCAGCCGGCGGGCGACGACCCGCAGCAGCTGCTCGGCGATCTGCGGGCGCTGGGTGATCCAGGAGCGCAGCGCCTGCTTCGACATCCGGGCCAGCCGGGCGTCGGTCACCGCGACCGCCGTGGAGGTACGCGGGCCGGGGTCGAACAGGGACAGCTCGCCGAACTGGTCGGACGGCCCCATCACGGCGACCAGGTTCTCCCGGCCGTCGGCGGTACGCCGGCCCAGCTTGATCTTGCCCGCCAGGACGATGTAGAGGCTGTCGCCGGGCTCGCCCTCGTGGAAGACCACGGTGCCGCGCGGGAAGTCGATGATGTCGAACTGTCCGGCGATCACCTCGGCGTCCTCCGCCGGCACGCCCTGGAACAGCCCCGCCTTCGCCAACACCTCGTCCATGCGAGAACCCCTCCGCCCCTGCGCAAGACTCCCGCGCCGATGATCGTCGCGGGTCCCGCGCTTGGCAGTCTAGGCGTGCCGCCGGCAGGCCCGCCCTTCTGCCAGCCACCGTGCCGTACCGCGCTCCCTTCAGCGCTGCCGACCGTCGGCCCACGCCGCTGAGGTCCGTCCGAGCGTTACCCGCGGGCGGGTGCGGTCGCGGCGGGCGGTCGCA
>Ga0207643_10000286_pt1 | contig 35077 bp, 33 predicted proteins | sample KBSMisM62_FD_184313 | JGI IMG/M metagenome (GOLD analysis project Ga0207643, IMG submission 184313) | Miscanthus rhizosphere microbial communities from Kellogg Biological Station, Michigan, USA - KBS Miscanthus M6-2 (SPAdes) (version 2) | ecosystem: Host-associated > Plants > Roots >... | reverse complement strand
ACGATCAGACTCAGTTGGGCACGATCGGACTCGACAACGAAGTCGACCGCCCGGCCGTCGGCAGGCCGGGCCTCCGGCGGCCCGACGACGGACACCAGTGTTCCTCCGGCGCGAATCAGGCCTGCGGACCGTTTCCCGATGTCGCCGCCGATGACATCGAAAACCAGATCGACTTCTCCGACGTCTTTCAGTGTGTCGTTGGCGAGGTCGACGAACTCCTTCGCGCCGAAGTCGAGCGCCGGCTGACGGTCGGCCGCGCGTCCGGTGCCGATCACGTAGGCGCCGAACTCACGTGCGAGCTGCGTCACCATGGAACCGACTGCGCCGGCCGCGCCGTGCACGAGGACGCTCTGCCCTGCCCGAAGGCGGCCGTGTTCGAACAGTCCCTGCCACGCGGTCAGGCCCGAGATCGGCAGGCTCGCGCCCACCGTGAAGTCGACATCGCCCGGCAGCGGCGCGAGGTTGCGTGCCTCGACGGCCGCGTACTCCGCCAGAGTGCCGTCGCGATACCAGTCCGCGAGGCCGAACACCCACTGTCCCACCGACAGCCCCCTCGTGCCATAGCCAAGGGCAGTGACCACTCCGGCCAGCTCGTGCCCAGGGATCGACGGTGTTCGGTCACGGTCGAGGCGATCGGCCCAGGTCGAGGGCCACGCCAGCTCAGTCGGGACGAATCCCGACGCTTCAACCTGAACGACGACGTCGTTTATCGCTGCCTGCGGCTCGGGCCGCTCCACCAGCGTCATCCCGACCGTTCCCGCAGTCTGGTCCGTCACCACGATCGCCTTCATCGCCAGCCTCCCTGCGTCAAGTTCTCGCCTGCACGGCTACCGATCCACCGCTGTCCCAGGACGCCCGTGCGATCTTCTTTCGTGGCCACAACCCTCCCCGCTGTTCGCGATCGAGTGCCGTCCTAAGGAATCCGGTGAGATCCGTTGTCAGAATAGGTGCCACTTTGTAGATTGGACACATGGCGCTTAAACGGATGGACAACATAGGAATCGTCGTCGATGACCTTGCAGCGACGATTGATTTCTTTCGCGAGCTCGGCCTCGAGCTCGAAGGCCGGTCCACGATCGAAGGAGAGTGGGCCGGACGTGTCACTGGACTGGGTGATCAGCGCGTCGAAATTGCGATGATGCGCACGCCGGACGGCCACGGGCGGCTCGAGCTCTCCCGCTTTCTCACGCCGCCTGCCATCGCGGATCACCGGAATGCCCCGGTGAACGCTCTCGGCTACCTGCGCGTAATGTTCGCCGTGGACGACATCGATGACACACTGGAGCGGCTCCGAAAGCGCGGTGCGCAACTGGTGGGCGAAGTGGTCCAGTATAAAGACGCGTATCGGCTCTGCTACATCCGCGGTCCCGAGGGGCTTCTCGTCGGACTTGCGCAAGAACTCAGCTGAGTGCCGGCACCAAATGCGGTGCGCCCGCAGGCTCGCATTGTCGTGACCGCCGTTCCGCGTCCTGACGCGAAGCGACCGCAGGTGTCATGTGCGGTCCGGTGTCACGCCGCCGGACGTTGATTCGCGCGACTCTCGCCCCTGTTTGCCGCGCGCAATGCTTCCGCGCGTTGTTTCAGACCGAGCAGCATTCGTCGCGTCATGAGGAATCCTGCAGGCTCGATCGCATACGTTGCGAGCCGGGCCCAGATGCTGCGTGTACGCACACAGCTGCGCGATACGAGTTGTGTTCGGTTCTCGTCGACCGTGTAGAGACCAAACTGCCAGACCCAATCAAAGCCGCCGAGGTTCCTCATGTCCAATACAAGCGCGCGATTAGGCTCGATGGTTGCCACCGGCCAGCTTGGGCCTCGACCAACGGGAATCTCGTCACCCACAGCGAGGTTCTGAAACTCCGGGAGAATGCGAGAGGCACTCGGACGATCGAGATAGCCGAACAGGCGATCGAGCCAGTCGTAGCTGTACAGCCCGCCACGCTGATAGCCGATTTGCACGAGCCACGGCCAGATGTGCTCTGGCGCCGCGTTCACGATGACCGCCATCATCCCTGAGTACGTCGGATTGACGAGGAGCGAATCCCCCGCCATGACGCGTGTCAGGTCGGACGGCGTCGTGCCCCAACGACTCATCCACCTTCGCATCGGAAACCAATACAGCAACAGGCCCGTGACAATGACGAGGAGTGTGGGAAGCATGAGATTCTCCTTCTGCCCGCCGCCTAAGATGCGACTTGCTCCGCGCGGCGGTCCCTCCTGTCGGCAAAGAAATCAGCGAGTTCGTTGCGGACGACCTCCGCTTGACCGAGCATGAGGTGCCCTCCTGATTCGAGGCTGACAAACCGGGCGCCAGGGATACGCGCGGCGGCACGCTTGCTCGCGTCGTGAGACGCGAGCCGGTCGTCCTTGGTATGGACGATCAGGGTAGGCACGCCGATGGACTCCAGGTTGTAGTCGTTGACATCGACGTTGGATACCGACACGTCGAAGTCGTAGCCCTCGGGCATCACCGGGAACAAGCTGTCGATGAATTCCTTGACGAACCGTGCGTCTTCAGCGGTCATGGCGAACCCTTTCGGCACCGCCGACACCAGGCGAGCCATGGTCGATGGGGCAAAGGTCTTCACTGCCCACATGGCCAATTGCCCATTCGATCGCTTCACCGACGACGGTTGGACGACTGCGGTGGGGCTTCCCGGCAGGTTGCCCACCAGTACAGCCAGATGTCTCACCTTCCGGGGATGACGCAGCGCCAGTTGCAGCGATGACGTCGCACCGGCTGACAGGCCGATGACGTCGATCTGGCGAATGTCGAGCGTGTCGAGCAGAGCGGCGAACGCGTCTGCCTGGGCGGCTGGCGTGGCGTCGGGCGGCATGCTCGATCCGAGATAGCCGAATCGGGACGGAGCGATGACTCGTCGATCGGACAGAAGATCACGGACGGACAGGAGTCCACCGACGCAGTTGTGGAAGATCCCGTGCACCACGAGCACCGGGTCGCCGCAGCCCCGCTCGGCGTACTCGATCGCACCCCATTGCGTCGAGATGACGTGGCGTTCCACCGCGGCCAGGCGCGCACGCGCCGCGCGCAAATCACGCCGGTAACGGAGGAACAGTCCGCATGCGGGGATCGCCAGCCCGGCACCAAGTGCCGCGACGAGCGTCGTTTTCATGACGTACCTCCTTCGGCGATCTCTTCGTGCGCTGATCCCGTCCGCCACAACATGGTCGCCAGCATTACGACCCACAGCAGGAACACGCTGATGTTGATGCGCTCCCACAGCCCTATCCACGGCGTTGGCAGATTCGTCTGCAAGCGAGGAGCCTCGAGGAACGTCAACCCGCCGAACGCAAGGAGCACGACGATGCTTGCAATCGAATACAGGCGGAACCGCTTCCCGAATGCCGTGGCTCCAAACCCGATCGCGAGGAACATCAGGAACACAGTCATCGCGCCCAGGAAGACGTGCAGCGTGTCGCTCGGGGTTCCTCCGCCGGCCGCCAACACCTCGCGTGGATGCATCGCGGCAAACGGCCACAGGAGCCCAAGAGATGCGTAGGCCAGAATCAGGCCGCCGACGATTCGTACGGCGCGATTTCGTCCGGCGGATCTCCAGATGCCCCACCCAAAGGCGGCGACCAGGAGGGTGTAGATTGGCCCCAGCCGCGCCCACAACCGTTGCGTCGGAGCCCCGATTGCCGTCAGTTCGCTCGGGACCTGAGAAATGAGGCTGTAACCCTCGTATCGAATCCCCCAGATCATGGCCGCATAGAGCAATGAAGAGGCGATGCCGCAGACGAGCAGTGTCTTGCGCCACTTCTCATCGCTCACTACGCGTTGTGGCGAAGCAGCGGTGCAGCGACGCTGAATACCTCGCAGATGCCGCGCTTCCATGATGCGGTGGCCCAAGGCGGCGAAGCCGATGAGCAGCGGACGCGGAAGCCTCGCGAGCACCGCGTACGCACGCTCGATGAAGATGCGCCGATGAGCGGCTGGCGGCGGTGTCCGAGCGAGGTCGAGCCACTGCGACGACGCGCGTCCTCGCACGATGAGCCGCGTTCGCCCGCCTGGCAGCGGGTCAAGAAGGTGTTCCCATGCGACGGCGCTTCCGCCGCGCCCGTCCGGAACAGTGAGCACGAGATCCCGCGGTGGATCGATGGCGGCGACGACCAACGCATCGGTGGCACCCGGAATTGCCGGCATCACGTCCCCGGCCACGACCGTCTGAAAGTTCGGCTGGATGCTCGTCGCACTTGGCGTCCCGCCGTTGTCGATCGCATCCCAGCTGTACCAGCCCGCTCGACCCGCCCCCATTTGTGCGACCCACGGCCATACCTGTTCCGGGGGTGCATCAATCGTGATCGCGTGCGTCGAGGTGAAGATCGGCTCCGGAACTAACGAGTCGGCCGGAAGCGCTCGGCGCTTTTCGAGCGTCGTGGCAACGCAGGTCGCAGACACCATGGCATCGTCGAAAGGAGCATTTCCTGTTCCGCCTCCGTGACGATGCGATCGCCTGAAAAAGCTGTGGGCAGTCCGGGCACCAGTGCTGACGCAGCGCCGAAAATTCCGCGGCCGCTGGGGGTTCTTCCAACTTAGGGGTACGAGCTGAGGAAGAGCGCGCCGCGGCTCACTTTGACCCCTTGGCGATCTTGGCGCGGAGCTCGTTCTCCTGAGCGGCGACCTCGGGACCGAAGTCCTCCGACTCCCAGATCGGACGGATTTCGAGGTCCGACGGGCCCGGCATCGGGTTGGGGCAGCGCTTCGCCCACTCCAGCGCCTCGTCCATCGACCGCACCTGCCAGATCCAGAACCCCGCCACCAGCTCCTTGGTCTCGGCGAAGGGGCCGTCAGTCACCGACCGTTTTGTGCCATCGAAGTGAACCCGCTTCCCGAACTTGCTCGGCTTGAGCCCGTCCGCGGCGAGCACGATCCCGGCCTTCACCAGCTCCTCGTTGTACTTCCCCATCGCCGCGAACATCTCGGCGGCGCCCTCCATGTCGAACGGGTTGTCGGCGGCCTCGGCTTCCTTCGTCGCCTTCACGATTACCATGACGCGCATATCGCCTCCTTTAGATAAAGTTGGGAACCCATGAGGGGTTCACCAGTACGTCGATCGGGGCGAGCTCATTTCGACACTACTCCGAGAGCAAGAAGCTCTCGATTACTGCGGCTGAGGCGTCACTCGGTGTGGCGCCCGAAAATGGTGTGAATCGGATGACGCGTGCCGTCGCGTACCACTACCCCATTGACGCGCGAACCTGGACGAGCAAGTTGTCGAAATCGTCAATCCGGATGAACCCGAGACGTGGGTATTCGAAATCGAGAATGACGTAAAACGTAAAGGACAGAACGAACGCCAGCACGATCATGTGCGAGCGGCTTGCGACCGCGGTCCCCCCCATCTCATAGCCCACCAGAAAGCCGCACACAAGCGAGATCAATGCGAGCACGACGTACACGATTCCGGGCGGGTGCATCTGTGTGGCGGCCAGCCGCGTCGTCGCAATATCAAACATCTCATTGAGAGCCGGCAGAACGACGACGGTCGCCGAGGGCACATCCCGACAGGCGGCGACGGCCTGGGTCCAGACCTCCAGCTGTAGAGCGCTCGAGCGCGCATACTCCGCCCGCGCGGCGTCGACGCCTGATTCCGCAAACGTCCGATACACGGCGATTCTCGAGTCGGTGTATCTGCGGACCGCTTCCCGCAGCTGCGGTTGCGTATTCGCGGGTAGTACGTCGAGCCGCAGCCATGCCGTCCCGATGGCATTCGCTTCGTCCACGATCTGCCCGCGACGCCTGTCCAGGCGCTCCGCGGCCCCAGAGAACGTGAAAGCGAGCATCAGTCCGAGAAGGCCGAACGTGACGGCTTCGACGGTACCAAGCCCGGAGGGATGAGCGCGGTCACTGCTGAACGCCTTGCGGCCCGCGCGACGTCCGGCTTCAAGACAGACGATCAGTGCAGCGAAGAACGCGACGAATACGGCGATACCGACCCCGAGGTTCATCACGACCTGACACTCCTCAAATTTGAGTCCCGCTGCTGCCGGCTTCCCGGACTTCTGGGGGCGCGAGCAGAAAGACTATCGTTCCGCCAACTCCCGCCAACCAGCGAGCAGCTCATCGACGATAGTGGAGGTCTCCTTCCGCAGTCGCGGCTCGTATTTCACGACCGACGCCAACGCCTGTTCGCGTACGGCGACGGTCTTGTTGGCTCCCAGCTGCACGCCTGAATCGAAGGCGATTTCGGCGAGATCCGTGACCGACCGGAGGTCGCTGAGGTGAACCTCGCGATAGGATGGCTCCCAGCTCGCAATCCACCAGTCCAGCCAATGCTGCGCGCGGCCGGCGGCCGCAGGCATCAGCACTGTGGGTCCGACAGCAAGGATGTCGTGTTTCAATCGCCCGATTTGTCGGGTGCCGTTAATCACGCGGACCGCCTGTGGAGTCTTCGATTCCTCGAGGCAGCCGAGACCCTCGAGATTGGTGACTTCCTTTGCCTCGATGAGCACGTCGTCTCCAGGTGCCGTCGTTGGACCCTGCAGGCGAATGAGGACCTTCAGCGTGGTGGCGCTGCCAACACCAATCCGCAGGTAGCCGGCACGTATGACGGTGAAATACTCCGGTGCCAGTTCGGGTCGCTCGCGGCGAATGAAACGCTCAAAGTCTTCCATGCCCCGGACGACAGATTTGAATTCTGCCTCCTCCATCGGTTGCATCAGGCTTTCACCCCATTGGAGATAGGCAGCACGCGTCACAGGCGCCTGCCGGCGCAGCCGGCGGACGATACCGGGCTCGCGAGGATGGTAGTCCGCATTGGACAGGCCGAGACGGTACCCTTCCAGGAAGCGATCGAATAGTGCCTCGCGATCGCTCGTCCAACCGCGTTGACGCGCGGCGAGATCGATCGAACCCAGGAAGCGGACGATGTCGATAAAGGCGGGTCCGCGTGTGGTGTCGTCGAAGTCGCCGAGACCCCAGGCGTCCTTCGTCACTGCAAACTGCTCGACGTGCGCGTCGCCGTGGAGGCGCACGATCGGTGCGTCCGTCACGTCGGCAAGGGCCTCGCAGACACGCGCGGTCCAGGTGCGATTGATGAATCGAAAATACGTGAACGCGTCAGCGCGCAGTCGATCGACGAGCTCCGGAGATGCGGCCGCAAGCGCCTCGGGAAGTGGTCGGAGCGGACGTTGGGCAGATGGCAGCGCCGCGAGAGCGAGCCAGAGCATCGCGACGAGTTGGCCCACGAACCGACAGCCCTGTCGGGAGCGATGCATGCCGCGTTCTCTGCTACCAGGTGATTTTATGCCAGGCGCCGAGGCGATTGTGGCGGCACTGGCGGGCACGCTTGCGCGGCGCGCCCGCTCGGGGCGCGCCGCTTCTCGAGCGCGCGTAGCGCTAGTTCATGGTCGTGTGTCGATCGTCGAGCGACTGGTGCCGGCCGCTTCGTCCGGCACGCTGTCATGCGCGAGCGACCGAGCATGCGCGCTGACGCCGTGCAGGTCGACCGTCACGACGTCTCCCGTACCCGCGAGGTCCGCTGTCAGCGACTTGGCTCCCCATGCTTCGATGTCCAAGGCGGCGTTGTCGTCGAACTTCGTCCCCCAGATCGAGACCCGAACCGCGTTCGAAGAGGCGGCGTTGGCGATTCCGGCGGGCGGCGTGAAGGCGCCACCGATGACGTTCAGGCCGGCCGTCAGATTCTGCGGCGGCACCGAGCCGTGACTGCCGGCAATCGATCCCGCGTGCATCGTGAACGTCACCGTGTTGCCGCTGGCCGTTCCCGCCGCCGTCATCAGTCCGCCGAAGATGACGCCGCCGATCATGTCGTCCTCGAAGCGGTCGTCATGCGAGTCGATCGTGATGGATGCGTGGCTCGATCGCTCGTTGCTGGCGAGAAAGCCCTGATTGTTGTCGTGCGAGCGGTTGTTGTGCAGCGTCGCCGCGATCGACGCGCCGTCGGCGCTCGAATTGACGAAGCGAATGCCCTGCCCGTTCATCGCGGTGTTCTCGAAGACCTCGTCATCGTTGAGATCGATGACGATCGTCCGGCCGGCACCGGCCGGGCCGAGGTTGCGGACGTCGATGCCGCGGACGCTGCCGCGCGACACGACGTGCGCCACGCGCAGTACTGCGGGCGCGCCGACCAGATCGGTCTGGACTCCAGCGGCAGAGTTCGACCCGCCGATGACGGTGAGCCATTCGACGCTGTTCCTGCCGCGACCGATACGTATTGTGCCGCCGTTGCCGAGACCGCCTCCCAACGCGAAAGACGGACCGTTCACCGGATCGGACGAGTCGATGATGACGTCTTCGGGATGGCCTGTAACGCCGAATATCGACATATCGGTCTGCAGCTCGAGGCGGCCGTTATTCGGGCGTGTGCCGACACCCGCCTTCACCTTGGTCAGGACGTAACGGCCAGGCGCCAGCACTATGGTGGCGCCGGCATTGGCGGGTTCATTAACGGCGTCGTAGAGCTGCTCGACGTTGGAAACCTCGATGACGGAACCTTTGGGCAAGGCCATTGCGGCAAGCGCGGCGGTGACAACGAACGATGCGATGGACATGGAAACCTCCTGAAGGATTGACGGAAGGTCTACCGCACGTGTCGCGGCCGTTCAACGAGCTGCGGGTAGAAAGGGGGTGTCATACATTTGCTGCGCCCGGCAAATCGGACCTATTCTTCAGATCGTTGTGCACGCCGACCCGCCTTCCGCCGCTGACATCCGCGCCGAGCTTGCACACGTTCTTGCGGGCGCCGGGTTTGCGCGAAATGCCCGCATGTCACGATTCCTGACGTTTCTCGTCGATCGCCATCTCGAGGGACGTGACGAGGAACTCAAAGAATCGCTGATCGCGTACGAGGTCTTCGGCCGCCGTCCCGATTACGACCCGAAGCGGGATTCGATCGTGCGGACCGAGGCGGCGCGCCTGCGCGGACGGCTGGCGGAACATTACGCGGACGCAGGCCGCCATTCGTCCGTGATCCTGGAAATTCCGAAGGGGGGCTACGTTCCGGTATTTCGGTACCGGGAGGTGCCGATCGACGACGCGGCCCGGCCGGCTGCCGCGCGCCGCGCACAATCGCACGGGCTGTTCGTCGCGGCTCTCTGCGCCGCGATCGTGCTCGGCGGCGCGACATGGTGGTCGCTTCACGGCCAGCACACGCCGATTCCAATCGCGGTGCTGCCGCTGACCAACCTCGGCCACGAGTCGTCAGGCGATCCGTTCGCGGACGGCCTGACCGGCGAGCTCGTCAGGAATCTGTCGGTCATCGACGGTCTCGCGGTTCGATCGCGAGCCTCGTCGTTGCTCTTCACGGAGCGCGCGCGCGACGCGCGCGACATCGGGCCAAGGCTCGGTGTTGATTACGTCATCGACGGCTCCGTCCTGCGTGTGGGGGACGCGCTCCGGATCGACGTGCAGCTCGTTCGCGTGCGCGACGGTGTGCCCATCTGGACGGGGCACTTCGATCGGCCGATCGGTGACATCTTCGACGTCGAGGACGAAATCGCGCTTGCGATCGTCAACGAGCTGCGGCTGCATCTCGGGCGCGGGCGGCGCCGCTACGAGACGAGCGTGGCCGCGTACGACGACTACCTGCGTGCAAGGGCCATCAGGTTCGGTGCGGATCCCTCTCTCTACGCCGAGCGCATCACGGGGTTCGAGCGCGCGCTCGGCAGGGACCCGGCGTTCGCGCCGGCCTACGCCGGCCTCGCTTCGACGTACGCGATTAGATCGATACAGTTCCCCCTCGACCATTCGCCCGACGAGTTGACGAAGCTGCGCGCAGCGGCCCAAAAGGCGATCGAGATCGATCCGCTCCTGACCGAGGCCTACGAAGCGCTGGCAATGGCGGACGCGCGCGACGCTCAGTGGCGTGCTGCGGAACAGGAGTTCCGGCACGCGATCGAGACGGATCCGCAGGATTCCCGCACCCGCGCCGAGTTCGCGATGTGGCTCCTCGCGGTGCTGGGGCGCAGCAGTGAGGCGATCGAGCAGGCGCGCCGCGCCGAGATCGACGATCCGCTCGCGTCCGACGTCCAGATCGCATCCGCGTGGTCTCTGATGGAAGCTGGCAGATACAAGGAAGCCGAGAGGCATTGCGCGATGCTTTCGTCCGAGGTCAGCCTGCGAGCGCAGTGTCTCGGCCGGGCGCAGCTCGGGCAGGGACGCGTCGCGGACGGGATTGCGACGCTGCAGGCCGCCGCAGCGGAGCATTTCAACCCGCAAACCCTCGGCTTTCTCGGTTACGCGCTCGCGCGCGCCGGACAGCGCGATGAGGCACAGCGGATGGTCGCGGACCCGAAAGGGCCTAACGAGGAAGCGCTCATCTACGCCGGTCTCGGCGACAAAGATCGGGCGATCGATGCGCTCGAGCGGATGGCGGCGCGCAGCGCACAACGCGCCGGCCAGTACCTGTATTCGCCGGAGCTGTCGGCGGTGCTCGCCGGCGATCCGCGTCTGCCTGCTTTGCGAAAGAAGATCGGCCTGCCGGATTAGCGTCGACTGAGCCTACGATCGAGGCTCGCGATCCGTTCGCTCTGACCGGGTCAGCCTAGCTTCGTGGCGGTCACGACCTGTGGCGGCAGCACCTCGTGCGAACAGCCAAGTTCCCTCAAGTGGACGTTGACCGTCATTGTGTTGCTCCTGGTGTCAAGCCGCCCCGTGCCCTGGATGCGGATGTCGCATTGTGTTTCCTCTTCGTCGCCTGTGAGGAAGAGGCGATACGTGATGATCACGCCCGTTCCGAGACGCTCCAACGTAATCGGGTTGCCATCCGAGTCCTGGAACGAGAGGTTGCCATTGCCATCCTGGCTCACGTTCGCGTCGAAGGTTTCGTCCACGTTGCCGTGGACGTCCGCGACAACGAAGCGCCACATTCCGTTGGCGTTATAGGCAGCACCGGGTCCCAATGCGGCGGTGGACGAACCAACTGACACCGCGCTCGGCGACGTCGGTGCTCCAGGTTGGGCACAGCTCACCGCACAGACGATGATCAGAGGAAGGCCGAACAGAGTCAGGAGACGAGTCGACAGGTTCATCCTAACCGCCCTTCTGGAGGGGAGCGCATCAGAGCGCGTCCGATTGATTTATGGATGTTCGGGCCGCGCCGCGGCCGCGAGTATCAGCAATGTGTGCGCAACCTCAGCAATATGCGCGCCACATTGTTCAGCTTTGAAATCGTCTGTAGAGGGGGTGGCGCTGCCGCGAAGTTCGGCCACAAGCAATCTTTTGTCGGCAAAGGCGATCGAGACGACGCGCTGCGCTCGTTACTCCGGAGGGTTCAACCCTCGCAACTCATCGATCAGGATGCGCAGGAGGGCACTGGTCGTTCGCTCGATCAGTTCCTGCCGTCGCCGCGCCAATGATTTCATTGAATGGTCTTCAGTCAGTTCGTCCAACAGGTCGTCGACACATGTTTCCGCGCACGACCGAACAGTCTGGACGACGCCAATGTCGATCCACCACCGTCCATACTGTCCGTTCATAGCGCTTCACGTCGCGAGGGTGCGACTCCTTTCCGTCGTGTCATTCAGCAAGATTTGGGCACCCGCCAGCGACACACTATTTCCCGTCGCTGCCGTTCGGTCTCTGCTGCGATACAGACGCTTGTCTGGTCGGATCGCGAGTTCGTGAACCGTCTGCCAGCGACAGCGAGAACACTGAAAAGATTTGGATTCGACGGCTCGACGTGGCGACTCGAGGGGGCGGCTCGGTCGCGGATGTCACTTCGTGAAGCGTTGGTCTCCGGAAGATGGGCCTTTTGGTACGGCGGCACTTTCGCTGCGTCGTCTCATCAAAGTCGCTGATCTCGAAGCACGATTCATCCGGCTACCGACCACCGACGAACCGGAGTGCCAGAAGCGTTAAATCGTCGAATTGCGCTGTACCTGCGCTGAACTGGTCGACGGCATCGAAAATGCCGTCGAGCAGATCGGCGGGACCAAGATCGCTGTTGGCTCGCACACAGGCTAGAAGGCGCTCCTCACCAAATTCGTGGCCCTCGAAATTCCGTGCTTCTGTTACTCCGTCGCTGTAGGCCACGAGCAGGTCACCCGTCTCCAACTGCAACGTCTGTTCATCGAAATTCGTATGCTCGAAGAGTCCAACGACCATTCCGCCTGTTTCGAGACGCCGCACACCACGCGTCCCGATCAGCAGTGGCGGATTGTGTCCGGCGTTGCAATAGGTCAGCCTGCCGTCCTCTCCGAGAACGCCGTAGACAGTCGTGACAAAGCGAGCCTCGATGGCGCGACGCATCAGCGCATCGTTCGCCTCCCGGATCGTTATCGCCGGCGTGTCGCCACGATGAGCGTTAGCTGTGAAAATTCCCTGGAGCATCGAAGCCAGAAGAGCCGCGGGCGGCCCCTTGCCAGCTACGTCCGCGACAACGAACGCGAATGCTCCATCAGGCAGCGTGAAATAGTCGAAGAAGTCGCCACCGATTGCACGGCATGGTCTGGACGATGCAGCCACTTCGAAACCTGTTCCCCGGTAGTGCGATTGGGGGAACAGGGCACGCTGAATGTCGGCCGCAATTTTGAGCTCATGTTCCCGTTCAGCCCGTTCTACTAGTTCTCCGTACAGACGTCGCGAATCGGTCGGGGTTAGTCCCTTGTCAGCCAGATAGAGCAGGCCGCGGCCCGAATCAAACATCTGGCGCTCGTGCACAATCTCACCGTCGTTTCCAAACGTAAATAGGGACATGACTTGGGTACTGACCGATTTCCCCGTGGGGCCCAGTCCCATAAACCCGCCGAGATCGCTACCCGTCGCGATAACCGTCCACACGGCCCGCTTCCCGAACACCAAGAACTCTTCCGTATGCAGACTGAGATCCGGAAAAGCGGAAAACATAAAGCGGTATGCGTGCTCAACTGCCGACCGACCGACTTGTCGTCCCACGATTGGGGTCTCCACGACGCAGTCTTCGGCGTAAAGAGCGGCCACTGCTGCGGCATCGCGCCGAGCAAAGCTGTCCTGGATTCGTGCGAAGACTGCCGCGATTTCTTCAGCCGCCGTATCCATACCGTGCCGACCGGATCACACAACAACGTAAGGCCGTCGTCAACCGCAACACTGCGTCATGACATTCAATGTGAGTCCTTTCATCCGGTGATTGGCCACTCGCGCAATACCCGTTCGACGGGGCTCACTCTTGGACGGTTACGGTGGAGACGTCGGAGTAGCGCCGCGTTCGGTGGAGATTAGACAATCGTCGAAAGTCATAGTCGGTGACGACGGAATCGACTGATCGCATGACGCAGGCACGCCTCGCAACCAGCGTTCGGTGGCGGCCGTCTCGCCGACACGCCGGAGAGGCGGTTCCGGGTGCGAGCGGTATCGACAGCGAAGGCGCGGCGATTATACGCGGCGTGTGAAATGGTTCGCCGTGGCCGTTCAGAAACGATACCCAAGCTTGACGAAGAACTCGTCAGTCCTGTTCACCGGCTCATACGCCCCGAGCTGCTGCCGGGCAGTGATGCTGTTGACGGTAAACGTCGCCGTCTCGTAGTTCACCGGCGAGTCGCTGACGCTCCAGTGGATGTACTCAGGCTCCACCGACCACTGCCTGGTCATCTGGTATTTCGCACGTGCACGCAGCGCCCATCCTGACGCCTGATCGAACGAAATATCGGAGAACCCCTGGATCGTGAACGCGGGTGCAGTCGGTGTCGCCGGTACATCCCCGCCGCCCAATTGCGAGTCGCGTGTTTTCTGCCAGCCATGCAGCAGGTGGTCGTATTCCAGGTTGAAGCTCAGCGCGTTGTGCGAGGCGACGATGGTGCGTCCCGTAATGCCAATCGGCAGGTAGAGATAGTCGTCCGTACGGTATCCAGCGACGCCGGTGATGCCATTCGACAAATGACGGATCCCCAGGCCGATATCGGGTGACCATCCCCATGTGCGGCCAATCAAATCTTTGCCGACCAGCGCTCGGCCTTCCACGTACCAGTCCTTGTCGCCTCCCTCGCTGCACGGCGACGCATCGCCGATATCCAGCGCATAGCCATTTGGCGACGTGCGGTCGGGCGTGATCAGAAAAGGCGAACACCAGCCATCGTAGGTCGTGTTGCCGAAGCGACCCTGCCCATCGGCCTGGAGAAACCAGTGCTGGCGCGGATTGAGTGACATGATGCCCGTATATCCGCCTCCGAATTTGGGCCCATGGATCGAAATGCTCGTATCGCCTGGCTCGACGTACGTGTAGCCGCCGACACCGAAATTCACTTCATGCCCCGCCGGCGTGGCCAGGCTGGTGCCAGCGTCGCCAGCGCGAGGCGAAAGAGTGGATTGGGTAGATGTGGAACCGGACGTTTGCGCGAACGCCTGCGATGGAATGAATGCGATTGAACCAACGACCAGGAGTTTCTTCAGACGATAAGGCACGAAACACCGCCTCGGTGTGGCAGTCGTGCTGGCACTTTCGATCCTGACACACCTTGGGGCCAGTCGCCTACTGCCATGCTCAACGGTGGGCCGCACGGTCACGAACGAGTGTTCTTCAATTTCAATTGCATCGTGCTCGACGTCTGTCGCGTCCGGATCGGCGACTTCACTCTCTTCGGACCCGCAGTGCAAATCTACACGCCCCGAAGCCGTGTTCGCCGCGGGCAATCCGTGCCGCGTGATCCGCGATCGGCGAGTGACTTAGAATCCCACCGATGAGATACCGGATCGAATCGCGGGGTTGATTCATGTCGATGTCTCTCGAGCCGTCGATGCGCTCGATCGCAATCGCGCTCGTCGCGACGGTCTGTGTCTGCAGTCTGCAAGCCACGAGCCCGACACTCGAAACCGCCCGCTGGTGGAGTCATGTCCGCGCGCTTGCGGATGACGCGATGGAGGGACGGGACACCGGGAGCCGCGGCTACGAGCGCGCCGCGCGCTATGTGGTGAACGCGCTCAAGCGGGCGGGCCTCAAACCGGGGAACGCCGGCAGCTACTACCAGACCGTCCCGCTGCACGTCGTACGCTTCCGCGCCGACGCCTCGAGTGCGCAGCTCGTTCGCGGCGCGGCGACACGCACCCTCGCCTGGCATCGCCACATCCGCGTCGCCGCCAGCCCGTCGTTGCCATCGACCGTGAATGCGCCGATGGTGTTCGTCGGCGCGGCAGGGTGGGAGCGTGAGGTCGACGTGACCGGGAAGATCATCGTGCAGCTCGCGCCGCCGCCGAACGCGCCGCGCACTCGCGATGCGATGTTCACGCGTCCACCGCCGGGCGCAATCGGGCTGCTCGCCATCGACAACGTCGACACGCTCGAGCCACGTCGCTGGCCAGTTCAGTACTCCGTCACGATGACGATTCGCGGGGAGGCACCGGCTGCGTACAACGGGCTCGTCATCGCGTGGAATCCTGAATCGGCCGAGTGGCTCTTCGAGGGATCGGGCCACAGCTACCGGGAGCTGAAGGCGCTGTGGGACGAGGGAAAGCCGCTGCCCAATTTCCCTCTCCCCTCCTCGTTTCGCGCCACCATGCGGGTCGAGGAATCCGATCTCGAATCGCCGAACATCATCGCGACGATCCCCGGCTCGGATCCGGTTCTCGCACAGGAACATCTCGTCCTCTCCGCGCATCTCGACGGGTATGGATTCGGCGAGCCGTGGCAGACGTCGCCGGAGGCGAAACCCGATCGCATCTACAACGGCGCGTTCGACGATGCGGCATACGTGGCATTGCTGATCGACTTCGCGCAGCGAACGCAGGAGGCACGAACAACGTTCCGCCGATCGCTTTCGCTCGCCATTTTCACAGGCGAAGAGAAGGGATTGCTCGGGTCCCGGTATTTCACCGACCACGTGCCGATCGCACGCGACCGCGTGATCGCCAACATCAACCTCGATCAGGTGCGGCCGCTGTTTCCGCTGAAGCAGCTGACAGCGATTGCCGTTGACGAATCGACGCTTGGCGACACCATTCGCGACGTCGCCGGTGGAATGGGGCTCCGCATCCAGGCCGATCCGGAGCCATGGCGAAATCTCATGCGGCGCGCCGACAACTGGAACTTCATGCAGATCGGCGTTCCGGCGACCGGCTTTGTGCTCGCGCCGGAAAAAGGGACTGATGACGAAGCCGTCTACAAGGAATGGTACGCGCGTCGATACCACACGCCGCTCGACGATCTCGACCAGCCGTGGGATCCCTCCGCTGCGGCGACGTTCAACGACTTCTTCGGCAGGCTCGTCACCGCCCTGGCAAACGATGGTCGACGCCCGGCGTGGAAAGCGGGCAGCGTTTACGCGACACCGTCACGCTGAGGATAAAGCCTCAGACCAGTTGACTGCCAACAGCTTCGAGGTGTAGGCTGCCAACACATGACCCCAGACCGCAGCGACGTGCTGTACGGCACCCTCGGCTTGATGATCATCAAGACGTTGGAGGCCATGGGACCGCTGCACGGGTATCTGATCGCCCGCCGAATCGAACAGATCAGCGGGGACCAGCTCGCGCTGAACCAAGGCACCCTCTATCCGGCGCTGCTCAAGCTGGAGCAGGCGGCCTGGATTTCGTCCAAGTGGGGCACTTCCGAGAGCGGTCGCCGCGTGCGGATCTACTCACTCACACGCGCGGGGCGTACACAGCTCCAGAAGGAAGAAGCGCAATGGCAGCGCGCCGCGAGCATCGTTGAACGCTTCCTGAAGATCTCGGAGAACCCGTCATGACACGCCTCCGGATCTTTCTGAGCCGGCTGTGGGCCATCGGTCGTTCTCGGCAGAGAGATCGCGCCATCGACGACGAGATCAGCGGCCATCTGGCGGAGGCGACGGAGGAGTACGTCCGGCGGGGCCTTTCCCTGGAGGAGGCGCGCCGGGCCGCCAGGCGTAGCTTCGGTGGTGTGACGCAGGCCATGGAAGTCTATCGCCAGGTCCGGTCATTCATGTGGCTGGAGGATGTGTGGCGTGACTCGCGCCATGGACTTCGCACGCTCCGCAAGAGTCCGGCGTTCACGGCGGCGGCCGCAGCCACACTGGCACTGGCGATTGGCGCCAACACCGCGATGTTCAGCGTGCTGAACGCCGTGCTGCTGCGTCCCCTCCCGTATCGGGCTTCGGAGCAGTTGGCCATGTTGTGGACGGAAGATCCGACGCAGAATCTTCGCGAGGGCAGATCAGCGCTCTGGAGCGTCGAGCAGTGGCGGAGTCAAAGTCAGAGCTTCGCGGACATGGCGACCTTCGACTCCGTGTCCATGACCCTGGCCGCAGATGACGGGGCGGAACAGATCGTCGGCGCGAGCATCTCCCCCAACCTGCTTCCACTCCTTGGTATCCAGCCCGCGCTGGGGCGCAGCTTTTCGGCCGACGAAGCGGAGCAGCAGCAAAGGCTGGTTTTGATCAGTCATCGCTTCTGGCAGTCTCGGTTCGGAGGCTCGCACGATGCCCTCGGCGCGACGCTGATGCTCAATGGCGTTCCTCACCAGATCGTTGGCATCCTCCCGGCTGATTTCGAAATCGCGATGCTCGCTGCAGATGTGTGGGTAGCGCACGCGAGCCGCCAGGACGCGCGCGGTCCGGACACGTGGTTCGTCGTTGGGCGACTTCGACCGGCCGCAACCTTCGACCAGGCCCAGGAGGAGATGAGCACAGTCGCTCGCCGCCTCAACGATCAATTGCCTGCAAACGAGAGGAACCGCGGCGTCACCGTCGTCCCGTTGACCCTCTATATGGTTGCACCGCAATCGCGATTGGCGTTGTGGATACTCGGTGGCGCCGTCTTCTGCGTGTTCCTCATCGCCGCTGCCAACGTCACGAGTCTCTCGTTGGCGCGCAGTGTCGCCCGTGCGCGCGAGATCGCCGTTCGCGCTGCACTTGGAGCAAGTGCTGGACGGATCGTGCGACAGCTACTGACCGAAAGCGTCCTGCTCGCCGCCGTCTCGGGACTGATTGGTACGCTGCTCGCCTTCGTCGGCATTCGCCTGATCCGCGCTTTTGGCCCGCCCACCATACCGCGTCTGAACGAAACAGGCCTCGATCTCCGCGTCCTCGGCTGGATCCTGGCCATCTCTGCACTCGCGGGGATTCTTGTGGGACTGGCGCCCGCACTTGCGACGTTGCGCCGCAACTTGCGCCCCGCCGGCGAAGAGGGCGGCAGAAGTGTCACGGGGGGAGTGGCCGCCGGTCGCATCCGCCGCGCCCTGGTGGTCGCGGAGTTCGCGCTCGCGATCGTGTTGCTCGTTGGCGCCGGCCTGCTCGTCCGAAGCTGGTGGTACGTCAACCGCGTTGATCCCGGATTCAAGCCCGAGCGGGTTGTTGTGGTCGAACTCACCGCCCCGGCGAGCTTTGGCATCCCCGCGCAACGGGCCGGCCTCTACGACCGCGTGCTCGAACAGATCCGGGCGATTCCGCGTGTGGAGAACGCCGGCATCATCGGCGATCTGTTCATCGGCAACAGCCGAGAACAGATCGTCACCGTCGAACGCGACGAGGGAACGGTGTCCGAGCGCCTGCGGTTCGCTGGAGGCGAGGTCAGCCCGGATTTCTTCAAAGCCATCGGCACGCCACTACTCCGCGGCCGCTTCTTTTCGATCGGGGATGGGCCGGATGGTACACCGGTCGCGATCATCAACGATGCAATGGCTCGGCGCTCGTGGCCGGGGCAGGATCCAGTTGGCAGAAGGTTCAAGTTGGGCCCGCAGGATTCCGACCGCCCCTGGTTCACAGTCGTGGGAGTGGTGGCCGACATGCGGCGGCAGGGGCTGGAGCGCGAACCGTTCCCGCAGATGTTCGTGTCGCTCGCGCAGAATCCTCCGCGCAGCGTGGACCTCTTCATACGGACTTCGGTCGACGACCCGCTGACGATGGCGGCAGACATTCGCGCTGCTGTGCGTCGCGTGGAGAAGAATGCGCCGGTCTATGGAGTGGCGCCGTTGGAACAGCAGCTCGGAACCTACCTCGCGCAGCGTCGCTTTCAGACCTCGCTGCTGACCGGCTTCTCCATCGTGGCGCTGCTGATGGCTGCTGTCGGGATCTACGGGCTGATCCAGTACTGCATCGCGACGCGCACGCAGGAAATCGGCCTGCGCATGGCAGTCGGGGCTCAGAGCAGCGATATCTTCCGGATGATCATCGGCGAGGGGCTGACGATATGCCTGACCGGTCTCGCCCTCGGGCTGGCGGGAGCGTGGTGGCTCGGACGCGCGGGCTCGGCGCTGCTGTTTGGTGTGACCGCCAGCGACCCGTTGACGTTTACGGCCGTCTCTCTGCTGCTAACAGTCGTTGCCTTGGCGGCCTGCTATTTTCCGGCACGACGCGCAATGACGGTGGACCCTCTGGCCGCATTGCGCGTGACCTGATCGTGTGCGGGGAAGCGATCGATTTGCGTCCTTTTAGCCCTCCCTACGTACCATCGCACATTGACACGTCATTCGCCTGGTCGGTATAGTTCTTCATACTAAGCTCGCTGAGTATGATACTGAGCTTGCTGAGTAAGGTATGACGACACGCCCCGATACGCTTCAAGGTTCCTTGCCACTCCTCGTCCTGAATGTCCTCGCGCGACGGGGGCCGCTGCACGGCTACGCCATTACCTCGCGCATCCATGAGCTGTCGGACGTCCTCCGTGTGGAGGAGGGGTCGTTATATCCGGCGCTGCACCGCATGGAGGAGGCGGGCTGGATCAAGGCGCAAACGATCACGACGGAGCACAACCGCCGTGCCCGCGCATACGAGATCACCGCGGCCGGACGGCGACAGCTCGAGGTCGAGCGCGAGCGGTGGCGATCGATCACCACGGCGGTCAATCACGTGCTCAAGCACGCATAGAGGCACCCTATGTCCTGGCTGTCGCGCCTGACGAATGCGTTCCGGCCATCGAGTGTGGATGGCGCGCTGGACGAGGAGGCCGCCTTCCATCTCGAATGCCGGATCGACGAGCTCGTCGCCGCAGGCCTGTCTCCGAAGGAGGCGGAAGCCCAGGCCCGGCGCGCGTTTGGCAATCGTCTGCGGCTGCGTGAACAGAGCCGCGACGTCAAGCTATTCCCGTGGCTTGTCGACGGTGTCCAGGACGTGCGAGTCGCCGTTCGCGTGCTGCGCACCTCTCCGATCGTAACGGGCGTCGCGATTCTTTCACTGGCCCTGGGCATCGGCGCGAACACCGCGATCTTTTCTCTCGTCAACAGCGTGCTCCTCCGCACGCTGCCGGTCGCGGAACCAGAACGTCTCGCGATCCTCTCGACTGACGCGACGAAGAATCGCGGCAATACAGTGGCATGGGACTACGCGCTCTGGGACGAGATGCGGACGCGCTCAACGCAGCTGTTCGATGGCGCGGTCGCGTGGTCGGGGGGCAGTGCAGAGAATCGCCTGAATCTCTCGACGAACGGCGGAGAGGTGGAGGCTGTCGATGGCGCGTATGTCAGCGGCGATTTCTTCACAACGCTTGGCGTGCCCGCGCTCCTCGGCCGCATGTTTACAGCAGCTGACGATGTGCGGGGTGGTGGACCGGATGGTCCCGTGGCTATCATCAGTTATGGGATGTGGCAGCGCCGTTTCGGTGGCGACGCCAAAGTCATCGGAACGTCGCTTGTCATCGAGCGCGTCCCGTTCACCATCATCGGCGTGACACCGCCCGCGTTCTTCGGTGCGGAGGTCGGACGGTCATTCGACATCGCACTGCCAATCACCGCGGAGCAGTTGATTCGCGGCAAGGACTCGGCCATCGACGCGGCATCTGTGTGGCTCTCGATCATGCTCCGGTTGAAGCCCGGACAGTCGGCGGAGACGGCGACCAGCCTTCTGCGCTCGGTGCAGCCACAGATCCGCGAGGCCCTCGTGCCTGCAACGCTTCCGCCGGAGGCCAAGGACCCCGCGCTTCGCCGACTCGCCGATCAAGTGTTCCTCAAGGACCCATTCACGCTCGTTCCCGCATCCCTGGGCACATCGCGACTGCGTCAACGATACGAACAGCCGCTGCTGGTGACGCTGGTCATCGTCGGGCTGGTCCTCCTGATTGCCTGCGGCAACATCGCAAATCTGCTCCTCGCTCGGGCCACGGCGCGCCGGCGCGAATTGAGCCTGCGGCTGGCCCTGGGAGCGACACGCTGGCGTCTGGTGCGGCTTCTGCTTGTTGAGGCTCTCGTTCTCGCCGGCAGCGGCGCAGCGGTCGGACTCGTGTTCGCGAAGTGGGCGAGCCCGATGCTGGTGGCGCAGTTGTCGACGTCAGTCACGCGCGTGGCTCTGGATCTCTCGCTTGACTGGCGCGTGCTTGCATTCACCGCAGCGATCGCGGCTGCGACCGCCGTGCTGTTCGGGACCGCGCCGGCATTCAGGGCAACGAGCGTCGCGCCGATCGACGCGCTCAAGGAACAGAGTCGCGGTGCCTTGGGTGACGCGCGATCACGTCTCGCCAGCGGCCTCGTCGTCGCCCAGGTGGCGCTGTCGATGGTGCTCATCGTGGCGGCGGGGCTCTTGGTGGGGACGTTCGAGCGGCTCGTGACGCTGCCACTTGGATTCGATGGCGATCGTGTACTCACGGTCAATGTAGACGTCACACGTGCGTCGACCGATCCGGGTAATCGCGTTCCTCTCTATCACCAGCTCGTCGCGGCTGTCGCCGCCGTTCCCGGCGTCGCCCATGCAGGTGCGTCGATGGGCATGCCGCTCGGCGGTAACAGCCTCCTTGGCTTCATCGACCTGCCGGGCGCGCCGCCCCCGCAACCCGAACCGGGTCCGGTGCCTTTCTGGAATTCACGGATGACGATGCTCAATCAGATCACGCCGGGATGGCTCGCCACGTACGGCACGACCGTCCTCGCCGGGCGCGATATCGATGAGAGGGATATTCCGGGGGCGCTTCCGGTCGCGCTGGTCAACGAGGCATATGCGCGCAAGTTCTTACCCAACCGGAACCCGATAGGAGAAGCGGTTACTTTTGTCGAGACTCCACCAAAGACAATCGTCGGAGTCGTGAATGACGCGGTGTACGTCTCAGTCCGTGATGGAGTGCGACCGACTGTCTACATACCGCTTGCGCAACGCGATGCTCGAGGGCCTCAGCAAGTGACGGCCACCGTCAACATCGCCGTTCGTGCGTCCGCGGGGTCCCCGGCCCTGCTCGCCCCTCGTGTGGCGGCGGCACTGACGGCGGTCGACCGTAATCTCACGTTTACCTTCCGACCGATGCAGGATCGGATCGATGCATGGCTCACGCAGGAGCGCCTGGTTGCGCTGCTGGCGGGATTCTTCGGCGCGCTCGCCCTGCTGCTCGCCGCTCTCGGTCTTTATGGCGTGACCTCGTACGCCGTCACGAGACGACGCGCCGAAATCGGCATTCGGGTGGCGCTCGGGGCCGAGCCAGCGGGCATCTTACGGCTCGTGCTCGTGCGCGTATTCGCGCTCGTTGCACTCGGCGTCCTCATCGGCACGGCGGTCAGCCTCTGGTCGTCGCAGTTCATCGCGAGCCTCCTCTACGACCTCCACCCGCGCGACACCGTCACACTGCTGGGTGCGGCGGTCACGCTGACGGCGGTCGGCGCGGTCGCCGGTTGGCTCCCGGCCCACCGTGCGTCACGGATCGATCCGACCGAAGTACTGCGGGACGGCTAGCGCGTTTTTGAAATCGATGTAGCGAAAGGCCTTGGTCCGGACGAATGGACTCAGGAGGGACCGACTCAACGCGGTGAGCCTGGTGTTGACAGTCGACACCAACAAAGCTTAGTGTCGTCATTCGACACCATGGCGCCAAACCCCGTTTCCGACGCGGGCGCGAAACGATGAACCTCCGCGACCTGTTCCTGCGGATTCGCGCGCTGGTGGTCCGGCGCCGCGTCGAACGCGAGCTCGACGAGGAGCTCTCGTTTCACATCGCACGCGAGACCCAGAAGCACATCGCCGCCGGCCTGAGCCCAGCCGATGCCCATACGCTGGCGCGGGCGCGTTTCGGATCGTTGCCGCTTGCTGCCGACCAGTGCCGCGACGTTCGCGGAACCGGCTTCGTCGATGACCTGACGCGCGACGTCCTCTACGCATTGCGCACACTTCGTCGTGCTCCGCTTGCCGCCCTCACAATTGTGGCGACGGTGACGCTCGGGCTCGGCCTGGTGGCGGCGGTATTCTCGGTCTACAACTTTTTCCTGCTCCGCGCCGATGCCGTGCAGAGCCCCAACGAGCTGTTTGCCGTCGCGGTGGGACCGTGGACGGGACCCGACAATCGACCGGATGTCGTGTTCACACGGCGCGACTACGAGGCGATGCGCCGGGAGACGAGCGTCTTCACGGATGCCTTTGCGATGCAGGACGCCGTCACACGTCTCGAGAGCCGTCTCGCGCGATCCAACCTGGTCACCGCGAACTTCTTCCAGGTCCTAGGAGTCGAGGCAGCGCTCGGACGTTCGTTTCGACCTGGAGACGACGAGCGGGGTGGCGGGCAGCCGGGGATCGTGTTGAGTGACGTGGGATGGCGCAAGCTGTTCCGCGGCGATCCGACCGTCATCGGCCGCCGTGTGGTGATAGACGGCGCCCCGAATGAGATCGTCGGCGTCATGCCTGACGGCTTTCGAGGGCTCCGTATCAATCCGCCCGATTATTGGGCAGCACTTGCGCTCGTCGAAGAGCCCGGTGATGACGCTGTACGACGCGATGAGAACGCCGTCGAAATCGTTGGGCGGCTGAGGCCCGGCGTGTCGCGGACAGCCGCCACGGCTGCTCTTGCGCTCTGGGCGTCGGGGCGAACCGAGTTCAACAAGGTCTCCGGTAATCGCGTGCCGGTCCGGCTGACGCCGCGGCAGGGCACGCTGCCCACCGATGACGTCGCGTTGCAACTGTCCTTCGTCCCGCTGTTCTTCGCATTCGGACTGATACTGGCGATCGGGTGCGCGAACGTCGCCAACCTGCTCCTCGCGCGCGGCGTCGCGCGCCAGCGGGAGATCGGCATCCGCTTGTCACTTGGCGCCTCACGCCGGCGCATCATCCGGCAGTTGCTCACCGAGAGCCTCCTGCTTGCGCTCGCGGCGGCCGCAGGCGCTCTTCTCGTCGCGCAGGTGTTTCTCCAGAGCGCCCTTTCAGCGGTGATGACGACGATACCGCCGGAGTTCGTGCAGTTCGTAAGCCTGCTGAACCTGGCCGCCCCTGCCGCGGACTGGCGTGTGCGGATATTCCTGGTGGCTGGCGCCGTAGTATCCACCGTGTTCTTCGGCCTCGCACCAGCGCTGCAGGCCACCCGCCTCGACGTGGTGCGGACCATGCGGGGTGAAGTCACGCAAGATGCGCGTCCGCGCCGCGCACGGCACATGCTGATCGCCGTGCAGGTCGGCGCATCGGCACTCCTCCTGATCTGTGCCGTCATCTTCTTACGAGGTGCGTTCGCCGCCGCAACGCGTGATCCGGGCGTACGGATCAGCGACACACTGCGGGTCTCGATCGAGGCCGAAGCACGCCGCGCTGCGATCCTCCAGGACCTGCGGACCGATCCGTTGGTGGCGCTGGTGGCGGCTTCGTCGCGCCCGACGCGCGGAGCGATCGAAACGTCGGTGTCGCCGAGCAGAATGTCGGTCGATCAGCTCGCCGTGTCTTCCGATTACTTCACTGTGCTTGGTCTCGATCTCGTGAGCGGGCGGGGCTTCACGCCGGCGGAACGAACGGTGGACGCTGGCGTTGTCATCGTGTCGCAGAGCCTTGCGCGCCAGCTCTGGCCAAACGGCAACGGTGTCGGGCAGGAAGTGCGCCTCGAGGCGCCGGCACCTGCGGCGCCAGCCGGACGGCCGCTCGCGGCGCGCACCTTGACGGTGGTCGGCGTCGTGCGCGATCCAGGGCTGGACGGGTTTCGGGGTGTCTACTTGCCGACCGGCGCCGAGATCCCGGGGACGTGGCTATGGCTGCGCGTCCGGGGCACCCCCGAGCAGGCGCGACTCGCGCTGCTCGAACGCCTCACCGGCCTCGATCCCGCGTTTGGCGTCATGACTCTGCGAACGGCGTCAGGAGTGCAGACGTACGTGCTGCAGATCGCCTTCGGGCTCACAATCGTCCTGGGCGCACTGGCGCTCGTGTTGACGGTGTCTGGTCTGTTCAGCGTGCTGTCGTATCTCGTCGAGCAGCAGGCCAGGGACTTCGGTGTGCGGATGGCGCTTGGCGCCATCACCACACACATCGTGCGGCTGGTGCTGACACAGTCGTTTCGCCCGGTCGCGATCGGACTCGCTGCCGGCAGCGGCCTCGCCGCGGCGGTGGCGATCGTGCTGAGGGCGACACCTCTCGCCGCCGAGATCGGCGACTCGGTCGACGTCTTCGATCCCGTCGCGTATGCCGCGAGCGCCCTCATCATCGCTACGGCATGCCTGATCGCCGTGTCGATTCCAGCCCTCCGCGCGGCCCGCATCGATCCGATTGCAACGCTCAGAAAGGACTGAGTGGAGACGTGAACCCATGGCGAAGCGGACCAGGCTGAGGAGGACCATGACCGAGACGGAGTTCGAGAACGGTTATTGGTACGCGACCGAGCTGAGAGCGTTCGCGACGACGATCGGAATTCCTTCGGCCAGCAAGCTGCGGAAGGACGAACTCGAGAAGGCGATCACACACTTCATCCGGACAGGTCAATCCAGGAACCTGGTCAAGCGCGGGCTCGTGAAATCTGGTCCGCGAGACGTCGATAAGGGCCTCCGGCTCGATCTACCGATCGTTCACTACACGAGCAGCAAAGAGACAAAGGATTTCATCCAGCGGGAGGCCTCGAGGATCCAACCTGGTTTCAAGCGCGCCTCGGGCACCCGCTACTTGCTCAACCGCTGGCGCGAGGCGCAGATCAGCAGCGGCCGGCGGATTACGTACGGCGATCTGGTCAAGGAAGCTATCCGGCTCAACCAAACGAAGCAGGGGCCGCTGCGCATCGAGCACGGCCGCTACATCAATTTCATCTCCGACTTCATGCGGGCGAACAAGAACTCGTCGCACGCCGATGCCGTGAGGGCCTGGCACGAGCTCAAGACAATGGATGCGCCCAAGACGTTCGCCGCATGGGTCAAGGCCCGCTAACATAGAACTCGGTGACCAAAGTAGAAGAGTGCAATCGCCGGATGCTCCGCGCGCGAGACGCGATGGATCGCGCCTTCGCGCAGCCGCTGGACATCCCGCATCTCGCGCGGATCGCGCAGGTGTCCGAGGCGCATTTCAATCGAACCTTCCGCGCGACCTTCGGTGAAACGCCGCATCGTTATCTGCAGCGGCGCCGCGTCGAACGGGCGATGTTCTTCCTCCGCTCGACCGATCGTAGCGTGACGGATGTCTGCTTCGATGTCGGCTTCAGCAGCCTCGGCACCTTCAGCCGGACGTTCCACGCAATCGTGCACGAATCACCAACGGCTTTTCGCAAACGTGGGCACGTGGCCGCCGTGCCGACGTGTTTCGTCATGGCATGGACGCGACCGAGCAGTTTTGGAGAAGCGCGGGCATCGCAGGCGCGCTAGAGTGACTCCAGATTCGGAGGGAGTCACTCACATGCTGAACGCCATCACCATCTCGCACGTCTTCGTCTTCGACCAGGACGAAGCGCTGGACTTTTACGTCGGCAAGCTGGGCCTCGAAGTCAGTGCCGATAAGACCTCGGGTTCATGCGCTGGTTGACCGTCCGTGTTCCGGGGCAGCCGGGACGCGACATCCTGCTCGAAAAACCCGGGCCTCCCGCGATGGATTCTGGCGCGGCTGAGCAGGTTCGCGAGCTCATCTCGAAGGGCGCATCCGGTTTCACGCTTGGGTTCACGACCAAAGACTGCCGAAAGACCTATGAGACGCTCGTCGCCAAAGGCGTCGAGTTCACGCAGGGGCCGGTCGAGCAGCCGTACGGCACCGACGTTGGTTTACGCGATCCGTTCGGCAATCACATTCGAATCGTGCAATTGCGCGCCTAGCGCGCTTCTGAAATCGATGTCGCGCGAGTCCTTGGACCTTCGTTCTGGGTCCTTAGTCCGTTCTGTGGTCCAAGGTCCTTCCCTTCTCGGTTGCGCAGCAGCGGGACTAAGGACGAGGGACCAAGGACGGACCAGGCACTAAGGCCCCTGGACCAGGGACACGAACGGCGGGTCCGTAACACCTGGCCCGTTCGTGGCACTTCCTGTCAGGACGCGCCGAAAGGGACCGCGCCAGGAGGTGTTCGATGGCCCGGATCGACGAGATCGCACCCGATTTGTACCGAGTCTCGATTTATATGCCGCAGTTCGACCTGCAGTTCAATCATTTTCTCATCAAGGACGACGAGCCGCTGCTGTTCCATACGGGCATGCGGCGAATGTTTCCAGAAGTTCGCGATGCGGTTGCACAGGTGATCGACCCGGCCGCGTTGCGCTGGATCAGTTGGAGTCATTTCGAGGTGGACGAGTGCGGGGCCCTGAACGAGTGGCTCACGGTCGCGCCGCGCGCCCAGGCGATCTGCAGTCAGGTGGGCGCCGCCGTCAACATCGAGGACTTCGCCATTCGTCCGCCGCGCGGGATCGCCAAGGGCGAGGTGATCGAAACGGGCGGACACACCTACCGGTATGTGCCGACGCCGCACTTGCCACATGGCTGGGACGCAGGGGTGCTGTTCGAGGAGAAAACGGGTGTGCTCCTCTGCTCCGACCTGTTCCATCAGATTGGGGACGTCGAGCCGGTCACGTCCGCTGACGTGCTGGGTCGATGGGATGCCGCAGTGGCTGCGTATCAGCAGCATCCCGTGTTGATGGATTACGTCCCGCTGACGCCGGCCACGCGACGCCGGCTGAACGAACTCGCCGATCTGCAGCCGCGCGTGCTTGCGGCCATGCACGGATCGACCTTCGTTGGCGACGGCGCCGGCGCGCTCCGTGCTGCGGCCGATATGCTGCAACACCGCCTCGGTGCGGTCGCAGTTGACGCACAGCATGCAGCCTGAGTACCGTCCGGCCGATGCCGGACGCTCCTTTTGACGCAACGCTCGAGGCCGTCAGCGACGAAACGCTTGCGCGCCGGATCGCTTTCGGCGGGCAGGGATCCACGGATGCCGAGCAAGCCGAGTTATACCGCCGCTTCGCCCCGCGAGTGCGGTTGTATGGCCGCCGCCACCTGCGGAGCGGTGCGGCCGCCGACGACCTCGCACAGGAGGTGCTGCTGCTCACCATCGAGCGCCTTCGCGCCGGTGAGGTACGCCGGCCGGAGGAGATCGGATCGTTCATCCTGGGGACCAGCCGCATGATGGTTCAGTCCGAACGCCGGATGGCGTGGCGGCGGGAAGCGCTGGCCGCGCGATTCATCGACACGACGATGCAGACCGCTCCGTCGTCGATGGCGGCCCTCGACGCGCGGCGCGTTGCCGCGTGCCTGCGCGCGCTCGCGGAGCGGGACCGGCTCGTGGTATTGCTGACGTTCTACGCCGATCGTGAGGCACCTCGGATCGCGGAGGATCTCGGTATTTCGCCGGGTGCGGTTCGCGCGATCCGCCATCGAGCCATGGCGCGCCTGCGCGACTGCGTGCAGGGACAGCCAACAGCGTCGCGGCGTTCCGATGACGCGGGTGCGCGGCCATGACGGCTCCAGGATGCGAGCGGATCGCGCTTGCCGATCTGACCGATTACGCTGCCGGTGAGCTACCTGAATCCGCGGCAGCAGCGATCGACGAACATCTCTTCTCGTGTGCCGAATGCGCGGCGCGGGCCGCGGAATTCGACGCACTCGTGCGCACGATCCGGCCGGCAGTCACTTCTGCGGAGGTCGGTGGCTTGGTCACCGACGCCGTCCTCAATCAGTTGTCCCGCGAGGGCGTGCGCGTGCGGACCTACGCGCTCTCGCCGGGTGCCATCGTTCCCTGCGCGGTGTGGGACGACGACGAGTTGATGGCGCTGCGTTTGCGCGCGGATTTTGGGGGCGCGAGCGAATTTACGCTGACACAGCGTGTTGCCGGAACTGAGGTCATCCGCGCGACAGGCCAGCTCGCCGCCGGCGCGCACGGCGAGATCATTTACGCCCTGTCGGCGGCCTGGGTCCGTCAATTGCCGGTGGTGGAGGTCGAGGTCCTCCTCACCGCGCATGATGGCGATGAGGAGCGCCCGATCGGCAGCTACACCCTCGTACACGAGGGATCGCTGCACCGCGAGCCGCGTTAGTCTGGAATCTCCGCCTCGACAAGCTTCGCCAGCAGGGTGAGCGACTCCTGCCACCCAAGGGTGCAGGCCTCGACCGGGATGACATCCGGGAGCCCGTCCTGCACGATGTTGACCTCAGTGCCGACCAGCACCTGCTTCAGGTTCACCGTGACCTTCATCTCACCCGGCAGGTTCGGATCGTCGAATTTGTCGGTCCAGCGAGCTCGTTGATTCGGGACCAGCTCGAGATACTCACCACCGAATGAGTGGCTCTTGCCCGAGGTGAAATTTGTGAACGACATCTTGTATGTGCCGCCAACCCTCGGATCCATATGATGGACCTTCCCCGTGAATCCGTTTGGTGGGAGCCACTTGACCATCGCATCGGGGTCGATGAACGCGCGGTAGACTCGGTCGGGTGTGGCCCTCAGCACTCGATGAAACTGAACGGTGTTCGGCATGACCTGCTCCTCAACGGCACCCATCGTGCCATCTTTATTCTGAACGTTAGACCGGCCACCCTCGTGTAAATCATCGGTGGGCGGTTGAGAGGTCAATGCGCATGAATGACGCGAACAAAACCGAGGACGAGCAGGCGAAACTGTGGAACGGACTCGGCGGACGAGCCTGGGTCGATGAACAGGAGTTGCTCGATCGCGTGTTCAAGCCACTCGAGACCCTGCTCGTCGAAGCGGTTGCTGCGGACACGCGCCGGCAGGTGCTCGACGTCGGCTGCGGCACGGGCAGCACGACGATCGCCGTCGCACAAGTGCTGAAACCGCACGGCCAATCCATCGGCATTGACATTTCGGAGCCCATGGTCGCTGCCGCCCGCGCCCGTGCCGAACGGGAAGGCCTGGCAGTACGGTTCATCTGCGCCAACGCCCAGGAGTACAGCTTCGCTCCCGCACGTGTCGACATGATCATCTCGCGCTTCGGCGTGATGTTCTTCAACGATCCCGTCCGCGCCTTCGCGAATCTGCGGCGCGCCACAACGGACAACGCCGAGGCTCGACTCATCGCGTGGCGGAGTCCCGCGGAGAATCCGTTCATGACGACAGCCGAACGCGCTGCCGCTCCCCTGCTGCCGAATCTTCCCGCGCGGCGATCTGACGCGCCGGGGCAATTCGCCTTCGCAGACCGCGATCGCGTTCACAGCATCCTGGAGAGGAGCGGCTGGTCCGGGATTGATATCCGGCCGGTCGACTTCGACTGCACCGTGCCCGAGAAGGACCTCGTCCGCTATGTGACGCGGCTCGGTCCCGTCGGCCGTGTTCTTGACGAGACAGACGATGAGACGCGCGCGCGAGTCATCGACGCAGTCCTCCCCGCGTTTGATCCCTACATCGACGCAGGGACACTCCGCTTTCAGGCGGCCTGCTGGGTTATCAACGCTCAGGCTGGCCCATCCAGACCATAAAAACGCCCGGCACGTCTAATCAGCGGGCTACAATTGCGTTGGATGCCGATGCACGCCGTTGCTCGCGCTTTTCCCCGCGCGGCCTGGCTGGTGTGGTTCGGTCTGCTGTTTGGGCCGCACACGGTTTTTGCGTCAGGTTTGACTGTCGTCGCGGACTTCGACGGCGACGGCCGACACGACCGCGCTGAGCTGCAACGCGAGTCGTCGCTCCTTCGCGTCTGGCTCTCGAAGTCGCACAGCACCTCGGTCGTTCGCAGCTCCAGCGCACTCCTCACGATTGCCGCATCCGATCTCGATGGCGACGGCCGCCATGAGCTGATCGCAAGCGGAGCACTCGGCAAGCTGCACGTCTGGACCAAGCGGCGACATGGATTCGTTCCACTGCATCCAAAGCGCGAGACGCCCAGGGCCTCCACCGGCCAGCCGTCACGTACTGTCACCGATCGCTCCAGAGATACATCGGGCGCCGAGCTACAAACCGGGCGAACCACGCCGTCGCTCACATTGACGAGATGGTATTCGCCACCTCCCTTCGTGCTCGCGTGCACGCCGACGACACATGCCGTCGCGCGTTGTTCCCGGCCCGACCTTCTCGCTCGTCTCGGATCCCGTCCCCCACCGCTCATCCAGCAGCTGTAATCCGTTCCGTGCGCCTGTGACGGGGTGTTCCTCGACGTTCTCGAGGACAACTTCTCAGCAGGCGTATCAACCATCGCTGTCTTGGGGGCGCGCCGCGCTGCGCGGCGCGATCGGTGACTCATGCGGATCGTTCTCGTCGATATTCGCGGCACAGATGGTTTCGTCAGTTATACCCATCCCGCAATCACGGCCGACCGTCTGCAGCTGCTGCTCGGCTGCGCGTACACGCAGTTCTACATGCGGCCATCGTTCCTCGCGAACTACCTACGTATCAACAGACCCGCGGTGCGTTCAGTCGTGAGCGCACTCGACACACGCGTGGAGCGCCGCCACGCACGACGCGAGCAGGCGCGCATGGGGGCCGCCGCATGCTGACGCATTCGGGCGCGCTCGCCTGGCTGGCGCCGTATTTTGGCGTTTTCATCGCGGCCATCGTTGAGGGCGAGATCACGTACATCGCCGCGGCGGCGCTGGTCGCGCAAGGGCAGCTGCATGCGCTCGGCGTACTGGTCTCTGGAGCCGCAGGCGCGGCGATCGGCGATCAGGCGTTCTTCTATCTCTTTCGTGGGCGGTTGCCGCGGTGGATAGCACGGTACCCGTCCCTCGAACGGAGGACGGCGCCGCTCGTCGCACGCGTGCGGCGCCACGCCTCGCTGATGGTGCTCCTGATCCGATTCGCTCCGGGCCTGCGGGTCGCGATCACGTCGGCGTGCGCGTGGGTCGATGTGCCAGCGCTGAAGTTCTCGATCCTGAACTGCATCTCGGCATGCCTCTGGGCAACCGCCTTGCTCGTGGTCGTCGGACTGTACGGGCCGACCTTCCTCGAGCAGTACGGGCTGGGCGGTTGGAAGGGCGCAGTCGTGATCGGCCTGGTGGTCCTCGGAATATTCAGGGTTCTCGGATTGTACGAGCGGCGCGTGTTGAATCGTCCGAACTCCGAGCTGGAGTTCACGAGCGCTTACCGCTCACAGACTAAGGAGACATGACACGATGGCCGCGATTCCACGTTTCGGCACGCGAGTCGTTCCAGAGATGCGACAGATCATCGATGAATGCCGCGCACACAAGCAGCTCGTCGAAGGGCCGTGCACGGACCAGTTCGAGCAGGAGTTCGCTCGATTTCTCGGGTCGGGACACGTCCGCACATGCTCAACCGAGTACGGGAGGATGGCGCTTTACTTCATCCTGAAAGCGATGGCGTTCCCGCCGGGCTCCGAGATCATCGTCCCGGCGCTGACCTTCTGGGTCGTTCCGGAGATCGCCCGCGTTGCGGGTTTGAAGGTGGTGTTTGCGGACATCGACCCGGCGACCTTCGGTCTCAGTCCTGCCGCCGTTGAGCGCGCGATTACACCGAATACGCGCGCCGTGCTCCCGACGCATCTCTATGGCATGGCATGCGAGATGGACCCGATTCTGGAGCTTGCGCGCCGGTACCAATTGAAGGTGATCGAAGATTGCGCGCATTCACTCGGTGCGACCTACAAAGGGCGGCTCGTCGGCACACTCGGCGACGCGAGCTTTTTCAGTTTCCAGGCGTTCAAGCCGCTCAACACCTACGGCGGCGGCCTTGCGTGGATGCGTGACGCCGATCTGGCACAACGCGTCGGAGCACTCGCCGCCGCTGAAGATTGGCCAACCGAAAAGCGCGTGGAGGGCATCCTGCGGACGGGATATTGGCAGCACACGTTCATCCGTCCGAAGGTGTTCACCTATTCGCTGTTCCCCATCTGGTACGCGGCGTCGTGGGTCGACGCGAAGCCCGAGGAACGCCTCTGGGAAGGCGTGCGGAGTCTCGACCCGATTCCCGCGCATTACCGTGGGCGCTTCACAAACGTACAGGCCGCCATCGGATTGGCCGGTCTCAAGCGCCTCCCGGAGTTCATTCATCGGACGCGGCGGCACGCGCGCATGCTGGACGCCTTGCTCGGCGATGTCGCGGGCATCACGATTCCGCAGATCCCGCCGGATCGAACGCACGTGTACTACCAATACTGTGCCTACGTGCCCGCCAGCGACACCATCGTGAAACGATGCATCCGCCGGGGCGTCGACGTCGCCCCGATGCATGTGGACATTTGCACTCGGCTGAATCTGTTCGGGTGGACCGGTCCTGCTGCCATCGGCGCGGAGACCGCGGCTACGGCGGTACAGGTGCCTGTGTATGAGTCGTTGTCCGATGAGGAAATCGATCGGGTAGGCCGGCTGGTGAGAACACAGGTCCAGCGGCTGGCGATTGCCCCGAAGACGACCGCACCGACAATGGCGGCACGGTCACATCGATCTGCCGGCTGACATCGCATGGGGTTGGGCGGCGCTCAGCAAATTTTTGTCCGGCCGCCCAATCTCCCGCCGGTCACTTGCACATCACAGTACAATTCGCTCTTTGCTAAAGGCATTTTTTCTGCCTGGCTGTAGAGGAGGAGGAGTTGTGGTGAAACGACTGGCTCTCGTCGCAATGTGCCTCGCGTACCTGTCCGGGAACGCGATGGCGCAGGACGCCAAAAGCGTCATCGCCAACGCGCAGAAAGCGTTAGGCGATCCCAAGTCCATCACGTATTCGGGAGCGGCGAAGGACGTCGCGTTCCAGCAGTGCGGCGCCAACGCCGCCGCGATGAACTGCCAGGGAACGCACGATCCGATGCGGCCGATCACCAACTACGTTCGCGTGATCGATCTCACGGCGCCGGCCTCGCGTCATACCGGCGGGACCAACAACATCGGCGCCGGCGGCTCGACGACGGTCACTCCTGGAACGTTCTTCCAGCAGGTCACGGCACAACAGGCCGATGTTTCGCAGCCGTGGGGCGGCGCGCTCGAGCTCTACGTCACACCGTGGGGGTTCCTCAAAGGGGCGGCCGACAACAACGCCACAGCTCGCCGCAGCGGCAAGTTCACGGTGCTGTCCTGGAGCCCGAAGGTGATGGCGCCGTCCGGTAAGCCATATGTCATCAATGGCTACGTTGACGACAAGAATATGATCGACCACGTCGAGACGTGGCTCGGTGAGAACATCATGGGCGACATGCACATCGTCGCTACCTACACCGGGTGGAAGGACTTCGGCGGCGCCATGGCGCCAGCGAAGATCGTGCAGACCCGCGGCGGATTTCCGTTCTTCGAAGTCGATGTGACGAGCGCGAAGATCAACCCACCCGATGTCGCAGCGCTGGTTCCTGCACCACCACCACCGGCAGGCCGCGGCGGTGGCCCGCCTGCCGGCGGCGGCCCTGGTGGCGCACCGGCGCTGACCGTGACGTCTGAAAAGCTCGGCGACGGCCTCTACAGATTGACCACGGGACCGGGCAGCTATGACTCAGTGATCGTGGAGTTCAAGGACTACGTGATGATGCTCGAGGCCGGACAATCCGAAGCGCGGGGCCTGGCCTACATTGCGGAGACGAAGAAGCTGATTCCGAACAAGCCGATTCGCTACGTGATGAACACGCATCCGCATTCCGATCACACCGGCGGACTGCCTCCACTGGTGGCTGAAGGGGCGACGATCATCACGCAGAAGAACAACGCCGCGTTTCTGGAGAAATCGCTCAACACGCCGAGAACGCTCCTGAACGACACGCTCGCGAAGAATCCGAAGAAGGCGAAGATCGAAGCGGTTGACGAAAAGAAGGTCTACACGGATGGTACGCGGACCGTCGAGATCTATCACATCTACCCGGCTCCGCACTCGAACGGCCTGATGGTCGCGTATATCCCGAAGGAGAAGGTGCTCTTCCAGGGTGACTTCTCGCTGCCCGCTCCGGGGCAGCCGGGCAACGATCACGTCAAGGCTCTGGTGCCGGCGCTCGAAAAGCTGAAGCTCGTCGACTTCGATCGCTACATCAACGTCCATACGTCCGCGGAGCCGCAGACGAAGGCCGAACTCTGGAAGGCCGCCGGCAGGTAGCCAGCCTATTAGGTAGCTGGGTTGCTGGGTAGGCTGGGTTGCTGGGTAGGCTGGGTTGCTGGGTAGGCTAGGTCGCTACGTAGCGCACTAGCTAACCGAGCGACCTAGCTAACCGAGCAACCT
>Ga0207643_10000282_pt1 | contig 35347 bp, 31 predicted proteins | sample KBSMisM62_FD_184313 | JGI IMG/M metagenome (GOLD analysis project Ga0207643, IMG submission 184313) | Miscanthus rhizosphere microbial communities from Kellogg Biological Station, Michigan, USA - KBS Miscanthus M6-2 (SPAdes) (version 2) | ecosystem: Host-associated > Plants > Roots >... | reverse complement strand
TGGAACGGCTCGCCGACGCCGGCGTGCGCGACGTCACGCTGATCGGCCAGAATGTGAATGCGTATCACGGCGATGGACCGGACGGCCGTCCCTGGACGCTCGGGCGATTGCTGGCGCGCCTTGCCGAACTGCCGCGCATCGCCCGTCTGCGCTACACCACCAGTCATCCGTGCGACATGGACGCGAGCCTGATTGCGGCGCATCGCAATCTGCCGAGCCTGATGCCCTACCTGCACCTGCCGGTACAATCGGGTTCCGATCGCATCCTGGCCGCGATGAACCGCCGTCACACCCGCGCGGACTATCTCGATGCCATCGCGCGCATGCGCGACGCGCGTTCTGATTTTGCGTTCTCGTCGGATTTCATCGTCGGTTTCCCCGGCGAGAGCGAGGACGATTTCCGCGCGACTCTGTCGCTCGTCGACGAGGTCCACTACGCCAGCGCCTTTTCGTTCAAGTACTCCGCCCGGCCCGGAACGCCGGCCGCGGAAATGGACGATCAGATCCCCGACGAAGTGAAAACCGAACGGCTCTACCGTCTGCAGGCGGCGATCGACCGCCACCAGGCCAAATTCAACGCGGAGTGCGTTGGCCGCACCTTCGAGATCTTGTTCGACAAACCGGGACGCTATCCTGGCCAGATCGTCGGGCGCTCCCCATATCTCCAGCCGGTTCAGGTCATGGCTCCCCCGACAATGATCGGAGACATCGCAGCGGTGAAAATTACGCAGCGGAGTACCAACAGCCTGTTTGGGGCGCTCGTGGAAGCGTCGATGAGCGCCGAACCGATGCTGACGGAGGGCTGAACAATTGCGCGCACCACGATCGGACAACGGCTCCCTCGTGTCCTCACCGGACGCCCCGAGCGACAGCGCTGCAACCCAGATCGTGCTCGCGTTCGACGATAACCGGCTGGCCTCGATGCTGTTCGGCCAGTACGGCCAGAATCTGGCCCTGATCGAGCGCCGGCTGGGCGTCGTCGCCGAGCAGCGCGGCAATCACGTCAATGTCGCCGGGTCGCGCGACGGCGTCGAGCGGGCGCGGCGCGTGCTCGAGGGATTGTACGAGCAGCTCAAGCGCGGCGATGAACTCGTGTCCGGCGACGTCGAAGGCGCCATCCGCCTGGCCATCGCGCAGGGCTCCTTGTTCGATTATGACGCCGCGACCGCGCGACCGACCTTCGAGGAGATCAATCTGCGCAAGCGGCCGGTTCGCGCGCGCACGGCCGCGCAGGACGCCTATATCCGCGCGTTGCGCCGCCATGCCCTGGTGTTCGGCACCGGACCCGCGGGCACCGGCAAGACCTGGCTCGCGGTCGCTCAGGCGGTGCAGCTGTTTGAGCGCAAGGAGGTCGACCGCATCATTCTCTCCCGTCCTGCGGTCGAGGCGGGCGAGCGGCTTGGATTTCTTCCCGGCGACATGCGCGAGAAGGTCGATCCATATCTGCGACCGATCTACGACGCACTCTACGACCTCATGGACGCACGCATCGTCGAACGTGCACTGCAGACCGGCGAGATCGAGATCGCGCCGCTCGCCTTCATGCGGGGACGCACGCTCTCGAATGCGGTCGTGATCCTGGATGAGGCCCAGAATACGACCTCGATGCAAATGAAGATGTTCCTGACGCGGCTCGGTGAGAATAGCCGGATGATCGTCACCGGCGATCCGAGCCAGGTCGATCTACCGCCCGGACAGACTTCCGGCCTTGCGGAAGCGACACGGCTTCTGCGGAATGTCGAGGGGATCGGTCACGTCGTTTACAGCGCCGAGGACGTTATCCGTCACGAGCTCGTGGGGCGCATCGTCGACGCCTATGACAAGGCGGCGCTCAAGGTGAAGCGCGAGAGAGAGACCAAGGAATGAGTTCCCTTGCTTGCTTCGCTTCCTGCGCGAGCGGAGGCGGGCGATGACCTTGGTGATGCGCAGCAAGCGCGCGCGAGCCACGACGCCGCCGCGCAGTGCCGCCCCGACGATCGAGATCGTGACGCAGTCACCGCTCTGGAAGGAGCAGCGCAACGTGAAAACGCTGTTGCGCCGGGCAATCACGGAGGCGGCGGCGATGGTGCCGGCAACCGGGGGCGAGCTCGCCGTCGTGCTGACCGACGACGCAGCAATCCGGCTGCTTAACCGGGATTGGCGTTCCAAGGATGCCGCGACCAACGTGCTGTCGTTCCCCGCCCAGGAACCGCGCGGGGCGCCCGCACTCCCACGCCTGCTCGGCGACATCGTGATCGCGTACGAGACCACGGAACGTGAAGCGCGCGCTGAGCACAAGTCCTTTGCGCATCATCTGGCGCATCTCGCGGTGCATGGATTTCTGCACCTTGCCGGCTACGATCACCAAGCGGACGACGAGGCCGCTGTCATGGAAAAGCTCGAGACCCGGATCCTCGCGCAGCTTGCCATTCCCGACCCCTATATTGCGCGCGGCGCCCCTGATCGCGATGCCTGATTCCGATCCCACCCATTCGAACGAACCCGGCACGGCATACAATCTGCCCGCGCTGGTGCCCCGATCGGCACCCGCCGCAGGCGAGACCGCCGAGGGCTGGCTCGCCCGCGCGTTGCGGACCGTGTTCGGCTGGAAAGCGAGCACGATCCGTGCCGACCTAAAGGATGTGCTCGAAGACGGCGCGGGCGAGACCGGCTTTTCCCCGACCGAGCGCATCATGCTCAAAAACATCCTCGGTTTGCGCGAACGGCGCATCGTGGATGTCATGGTTCCACGCGCCGACATCATTGCCGTGCAGCGCGACATTACTCTCGGCGAACTCATGAAGGTATTCGAGAGTGCGGCCCATTCACGTCTTGTGGTCTACGACGACACCCTCGACGACGCTGGCGGCATGGTGCACATCCGTGACCTCGTCGCATTCATGACCGAGCGCGCCGCCGCGAGCGCAAAGGCCAACACGCGGCGCAAGCGGCCGTTTCCCGCCGGCTTGGACCTCAAGGCCGTTGACCTTTCGATGCCGTTGGCGACGACGAAGATCGTGCGCGAAATCCTTTACGCCCCTCCGTCCATGCCGGTGCTGGATCTGCTTGCCAAAATGCAGACGACCCGCATTCATCTGGCCCTCGTGGTCGATGAATACGGTGGCGCCGACGGCGTGGTGTCGATCGAGGACATCGTCGAGCAGATCGTGGGCGAGATCGCAGACGAGCACGACGAGGAGGATCCGCCAGGTGTGGTCCGCCAGCCCGACGGCTCTTTCCTGGCAGATGCCCGCGCCAGCCTGGAGGACATCGCATCGATCGTCGGCAGCGAATTTGATGTGGGTGAAGTCGCGAAGGAGGTGGACACGCTCGCCGGATACGTCGCGACCAGGATCGGCCGCGTGCCGGTGCGGGGCGAGCTCGTCCCTGGCCCCGGTCCGTTCGAGATCGAAATCCTCGACGCCGATCCGCGTCGAGTAAAGAAGCTGAAGATCTACCGCAGCCTCGATCGGCAGAACGGCAAGAGCCGGGAGATGCGGCGGCAGCCGCCTGGAGCCCCGCTCACACCACCGGGCGCGCCCAGTTCCCCCGTGCCCATGCCCAGCGACGAATCGGTGAAGCTCTCGTCCCACGCTCCGTCGAAATCCGCCCGCCGGTCGTGACGCTGAGCCGCCTCGCCCAAACGATCGTACTTGCTCAGGGATGGTGGCGTGTCCTGATCGCAGTCCTCGCCGGCGCGGCGTCGACGCTGGCACTGCCGCCGACGGATATCTGGCCCGTCCCCTTCATTACATTCCCGATCCTGGTTTGGCTCGTCGATGGCTCGAATGGGCGTCTCGGCGGCGTGCTTGCCGCCGCCAGCGCAGGCTGGTGGTTTGGCTTCGGCTATTTCCTCGCTGGTCTCTACTGGCTCGGTCACGCGTTCCTGGTCGATGCCAAGACCTTTGGCTGGCTGCTCCCGTTCGCCGTCACCGCGCTGCCGGCGGCAATGGCGATCTATACGGCGCTCGGGCTTGCGCTGGCGCGCGCCATCTGGACGCGTGGTGCCACCCGCGTGCTCGCGCTCGCGGTGGCGCTCACGCTTGCGGAGTGGCTCCGGGGTCATCTGTTCAGCGGGTTTCCCTGGAACACATACGGCTATGCGTTGATCTCGCCGCTGTGGCTCGCCCAGGGCGCGGCACTCATCGGGATCTGGGGCCTCACATTCCTCGCCGTCGCGATCTATGCATCGCCAGCCGTGCTGGCCGACGCGCGCACCGACACCAAGCGTCCCTGGCTGGCTCCGGCATTGAGCGTGGTGGTGATCGCGGCGCTTGCGATCTACGGCGCGGTACGGCTGGCCGGGACATCAACCAGCTACGTCGACGGCGTGCACCTTCGCATCATGCAGCCCAATCTGCAGCAGGACGACAAATTCAACTACGCGCTAAAGCAGCAGGTGATGAGCCGCTATCTCGCGCTCTCCGAACGCGCGCACGGCACGCAATCGACTGGCCTGCAGGGTGTCACGCATCTGATCTGGCCGGAATCCGCGTTCCCCTTCTTCCTCACGCGCGAACCCGACGTGCTCGCACAAATCGCCGCGCTTCTCAGGGAAGGGACGGTGCTGATCACGGGCGCGATCCGCGCGCCCGATACGACGCCTCCGGGCGGAGTCGTGAACCGCGCCTACAATTCGATTTACGTGATCGGGCACAATGGCTCGATCCTGTCGGTCTACGACAAGGTTCATCTCGTCCCGTTCGGGGAATACTTGCCGTTTCAGGATCTGCTGGAGCGGCTCGGCCTTGAGCAGCTCACCAAGGTGCGCGGCGGATTCATCCCGGGCGACCACCGCCACGATCAATCCGTACCGGGCGCTCCGAATTTTCTGCCGCTGGTCTGCTACGAGATCATTTTTCCAAACGATGCGGTGCCCGACCGCGAACGGCCCGGCTGGCTCTATCGGCAAATAGGCCGGTATTTCGACTGGCCGTTCGTCGCTGGCAGCGGCGAGCGACCCGGTTGGCTCCTGAACCTCACCAATGACGGATGGTTTGGCGCGAGTGCCGGTCCCTACCAGCACTTTCAGCAGGCGCGCGTGCGCGCGATCGAAGAGGGCCTTCCGCTGGTGCGGGCGGCCAATACCGGAATATCCGCAGTGGTCGACCCGTTCGGGCGCGTGATCGCGTCACTGCCGCTGGGAGTTGAAGGAGTGCTCGACGCGCCGCTCCCTCAGCCGATCGCTCCCACAGCCTATGCGCGGCTGGGTGACGTCCCGGCGTGGATTATGGTGTTCGGCGCGCTTGCATGGGTGATCCTGGTCCGCCGCCGCCACCGGGGAGGCTAACGCAGAACAGCTCAGCGCGTGGTGCATGCCGACCTCACATGCTATGGTTGCATGTGTGACATGGTGGCACAACTTTCGACGCACAGGTTACAGTTGAAACTATCGATAAATTGCTCTTTTCAATCAACACGTAGGATACACTGACGGTTGTGCCGGCATTTCAGCCCTTGTATCCGCCCAGAATCGATTACGATTGCGTTCGGGCTCCGCAGAAGGGACATTAGCGCGAACAACGGCTGCATAGGAGATCGTTATGGCCGCCGCCAAGAAGGCCCCGAATCCCATCGACAAGCACGTCGGCAGCCGCGTGCGCATGCGCCGCATGATGCTCGCCATGAGCCAAGAAAAACTTGGCGATGCACTCGGTCTCACGTTTCAGCAGGTGCAAAAATACGAAAAGGGCACCAACCGCATCGGGGCCAGCCGATTGCAGCAAATCTCCCACATCCTGCAGGTACCGGTGGCATTCTTCTTCGAAGGCGCGCCCAACTTGCATGGGTCGACCGAGGGAATGAAAGAGGCACCCTCGCCGGCCTACGTCTCGGACTTCCTCGCCACCTCCGAAGGGCTTTCGCTGACCAAAGCCTTCATGCGGATCAAAGAGGCCAAGCTCCGGCGCCGCATCGTCGACCTCGTCGAGGAGATCGCGGGCGAAGGCGAGGAATAGGTCGGCGCCACGAACAGACCACTCTGCACGGGGACGAGTGGTTAAGCCGCTGTCCGCTCCGTATTCTGTCTTCCCACCTTGCCCACACCTTGACCCCGTTCGGGGACGCTGCAAGAAACACTCCACGCTCGACAGTCGTGCCGGCTGCAGTCGATCCCGCGAGGAGAGCTTTCAGTGTCACACTCCAACTATCTCTTTACCAGCGAATCCGTATCTGAAGGCCATCCCGATAAGGTCTGCGATCAGATCTCGGACGCTATCCTCGATGCTTTCATCGAGAACGACGTCAAGCTAGGGATTGCCGACGACAGTTTGGTGAATACGCGGCTCGGCTGCGAGACCCTCTGCACCACCAATAAGATCGTCATCGCCGGAGAAGGTCGCGGACAGGCCCCGCTGTTCAGCAAGTATGGCAGCCACGCGGTGGTCAATCGCGAGATGATCTCGCAGATCGCGCGCAACGTGGTGCGCGACATCGGCTACGATCAGGACGGCTTCTCTTATCACGGCGCCGATATCGAGGTGTTGCTGCATGGCCAATCTCCCGACATCGCGATGGGCGTCGATGCCAAGAAAAAAAAGGGCGAGGAGCAGGAGGGTGCGGGCGACCAGGGCATGATGTTCGGCTTCGCCTGCACCGAGAGCGAAGTCTACGAGAAGGGCTCGTTCATGCCGGCTCCCATCTACTTCGCCCACAAGATCCTGAAGGTGCTGGCGGAGAAGCGACGGTCCAAGCAATTGTTCGACCTGCAGCCCGACGCCAAGAGTCAGGTGACCGTGCAATATGTCAACGGCAAGCCGATCGGCTGCACCAAAGTCGTGGTGTCGACGCAGCACAATGCCGAGACTCGCAACGGCAAGAAGTACTCCCCGGCGATGGTGAAGGACCTGATCGGCGACGCCGTGGCCTCCGCGCTGCCCGAGGGGTGGATGCCGAAAAAATCGTCCGATTTCCTGGTCAATCCGACCGGCAATTTCGTCGTCGGCGGCCCCGATGGGGATTGCGGGCTCACCGGGCGCAAGATCATCGTCGACACCTATGGCGGCTATGCTCCCCATGGCGGCGGCGCCTTCTCCGGAAAGGATCCCACCAAGGTCGATCGCTCGGCGGCCTATGCCGCCCGCTATCTTGCCAAGAACGTGGTCGCCGCCGGCATCGCGGAGCGCTGCACCATCCAGATCGCCTATGCGATCGGTGTCGCCGACCCGATGTCGCTCCTGGTCGATACCCATGGCACCGGCAAAATCGACGAGAAGAAACTCGAAAAGGCGTTGCCCGAAATCTTCCGGCTCACCCCCACGAATATCCGCCGCACGCTCAAGCTTAACCGGCCGATCTACCGGCGCACGTCTGCCTATGGCCATTTCGGTCGCGCCCCGGACAAGGACGGCGGCTTCTCCTGGGAAAAGACCGACCTGGTGAAGGACATCAGAAGCGCCGTCGGCTGATCTACCCGAGGCGCGCCCACCCGGCTTTCGTCACCAGCAAGGGGATGGACCCACTAACCGTCGGCGACGCGGGCACGAGATCGAGGACGCCTTCGTCATGGCGGACGAGACCGGAAGGTCACGCGCGTTTTTCGGCCGGCGCAAAGGCCATCCGTTACGGCCACAGCAGGCGGCATTATTCGAAACCCTGTTGCCGCGGCTCGCCATCGACCTCACTGCACCGCCGCCCGCGCCGGCTTCCTTGTTTCCCGACCTGGTCAATGACGTGCGGCTCGAGATCGGATTCGGCGGTGGCGAACACCTCATAGCCGAGGCACGGAGCCACCAGCGCACCGGCTTCATCGGGGCCGAACCGTTCGTCAACGGGATGGCGAAGGCGTTGTCAGCCATTGCCGCGGAGCGCCTCTCGAACATCCGGCTCTATCATGGCGATGCGACGGAACTTGTTGCCTGGCTGCCTCCGGGTTCGCTCGCACGCGTCGATCTCATTTATCCCGACCCGTGGCCGAAACGCCGGCATTGGAAGCGACGTTTCGTGCAAGACCGGAGCGTCGCCGCGATCGCCCGCGTCCTCCGGCCTGGTGGCGAATTCCGGTTCGCGAGCGACATCCCGGACTATGTGGCCTGGACGCTCAGCCATTTGATCCGATCGCGCGCCTTTGCATGGACGGCAGAGCGCGCCGACGACTGGCGCCAAGCGTGGCCGGGTTTTTCCGGGACGCGTTACGAAGCCAAGGCCAAACGCGAAGACCGCGCACCCTGCTATCTGATTTTCCGCAGGACTGACGAGAAACGCCCGGCGACGCAAGGGTGACCGACCGCGGGCCGAAGACAATGCCTGCGGCTAGACCTCTGCTCCGTCCTCCGCCCGCGTTTGTGCGTCATCCGATGACATCTGCCAGAACCGCACGACCCGCTGGGAGGTGCCGGGCGAGACCCGATCGAAATCAGCGTGGACGGCGTCGAGAGCCGAGGTCGATGTGTCTAGACCGCCCGGCCGCGCTGCGAGGAGGGCTACTACGGTGGCCCACGACCAACCGGCCGCTTTGCATAAAATGAGGACCGGATCGGGCCGCTCGGCGCGCATCAGGCGATCCACCACCGCGGTCGGCACGGTGCAGAGCGATGCCACCGCCGACACGGTTTCCGCATATGGGCCCTTGTTGGCGAATTCGACGACGGTCGTCTCATCGAACGCGCCGCCTTGGCGCAGCGCCTCGATCGTGCGTTGCGCCGTCGCGTAGTCCGGTGGGGCAGATGTTGCGCGCGTCGGCTGCAAGACGTTCGCCAGCAGGCGTCGGATCTCCGCCTGCATCTCGGGCGTAGCCGATGCGAGCAGGCGTTGCTGCACCAGAGGATTGGCCGCGAGCAGGAGGTCGCGGAACAGCCGCGCCGGAATGTCCGTGCGCAGCGCGACCTTCTCGGCCAGGACGCTGTCAGTTTTCGCCCGCTCGACGAGCGTGAAGAAGCCGCGTTCCGACAGGCGCGCGCCGGGATTGTCGGCCAGCCGGTGAGCGACTTCGCGATCACTGCGGCGGACCAGCACATCGGTGACCGCCTCAGCAATCCGGCCTCGCCCTGCAATGGCGAGCAGATGCGCCTCATCCTGGGTTCGCGCAATGGTGACGAGATCGGCGTCGGCCAGCTGCCGCGACCGTGCGAGCACCGGTCCGGCCACCGCGATATCATCGTCGTGTGCGAGACGTCGTACCACTTCGGCAGGTACCGTGCCGAGTGGCGCCAGCCGGTGCGACAGTTCGGTGCGGAGCTTGACCTCCGCCCCGACGATCAACCGGTTGAACACCAGATCGAAAAGGCCGAGATGGTCGTCGTTGAATTGGCCTGCGCCATCGAGAAAAAGCGTAGTGATGCGCCTGAGCGTCTTCGCCCGTCGCTCAGGCGAGCCGCGCTCGATCACCTCATCCAGTTCCGGAATGAGCAGGGCATGCGCGGACATTCTCAACTCCCCAACGGCGGCATGGAAAATTGCAACGGCGGCGCGCCAATTCGGCGCAAGTTAGCGAAGGAATCTGAAGGAAGGGTTAGTTAATCGGGGGTTACGGGGCCCCGCGGCCCCTTGCGCCGAAACCGCAAATCGCTATATTTCGGCTGTCCAGCTTTTGGATATCTCATAACGTCCGGATGTGATCCGGTCGGCTTTTGAGAGTGGGTTCCCCCGGGACCCGCTCTTTTTTGTTACCGAATTCGGGCCTATGTGCCCGGTCGAACCGGGATGACAATTGAATTGGACGTGCAGCCGAACGGGCGAATGACGCAAGCGATCGACAATCCTCGGGCGAATTCCGATCCACGCCTCATCGTGGAGCAGGGAGTCGCGGCCCGCGTAGCGGCGATCGTCGAGCCTGTTTTGATAGCCAGCGGTTACCGACTGGTCCGGGTGAAGGTGTCGGGGCTCGACGGCTGTACCGTTCAGATCATGGCCGAACGGCCGGATGGCACGATGAAGGTGGAGGATTGCGAGATAGTCTCGCGTGCGCTTTCTCCGGTACTCGACGTGTCGGATCCGATCGATCGCGCCTATCGGCTTGAAGTGTCGTCGCCCGGCATGGACCGTCCGCTGGTGCGGCGTTCGGATTTCGAGCGCTTTGCCGGCCACGAGCTCAAGGTGGAGATGGCGGTCGCGATCAATGGCCGCCGGCGGTTCCGCGGACTGCTGCTGGGCGTGGAAGGTGAGACAGCACGAATTCGCCGTAGCGATGCCGCCCCCGGCGAAGACAGCGAGGTTGTTCTGCCGATCGAGGACATGTCCGAGGCCAAGCTCGTCCTCACCGACGCGCTGATCGCGGAATCGCTCAGACGCGGCAAGGCGGCGGAACGCGAGACACGACAACCGGACGACGGCGCGCCGATGATCCAGGACGAGGAGCAACGCAATACGAAGCCTTCTCCGAGTGGGCTCAACGGACATCCGTCGTCGCATCGCAAAGGCAAGAACGGGGCACACGCCGCCCGCAACGAAGGAGAATGATCGATGGCCGTCAGCGCCAATCGGCTCGAGCTGCTGCAGATCGCGGACGCGGTCGCGCGCGAGAAAGCGATCGACCGCGGCATCGTCATCGCCGCCATGGAGGACGCCATTCAGAAGGCGGCACGATCGCGCTACGGCAGCGAGACGGAAGTCCGCGCGGAGATCAATCCGAAAACCGGCGAGATGCGGCTGTCGCGTCTGCTGCTGGTGGCGGACCAAGTCGAAAATGATGCAACGCAGATTGCGCTGGACGACGCGAAAAAGCGCAACCCCGCCGCCCAGGTCGGCGACTATATCGCCGAAGCCCTGCCGCCGCTCGAATACGGCCGCATCGCCGCCCAGTCGGCGAAGCAGGTGATCGTGCAGAAAGTGCGCGAGGCCGAGCGCGACCGTCAGTATCAGGAATACAAGGACCGCATCGGCGATATCGTCAACGGCATCGTCAAGCGGGTCGAATACGGCAACGTGGTCGTCGACCTCGGACGCGGCGAGGCGATCGTGCGCCGCGATGAGATGTTGCCGCGCGAAACCTTTCGTAACGGCGACCGCATCCGCGCCTTTATCTATGACGTGCGCCGTGAGCCGCGTGGGCCGCAGATCTTTCTCTCGCGCACCCACCCGCAATTCATGGCCAAACTGTTCGCGCAGGAAGTGCCGGAGATCTATGACGGCATCGTCGAGGTCAAGGCGGTGGCGCGGGATCCGGGCTCGCGCGCGAAAATCGCGGTGATTTCTCGCGATTCCTCCGTCGACCCGGTCGGTGCCTGCGTCGGCATGCGCGGTTCGCGCGTACAGGCCGTCGTCAATGAGCTGCAAGGCGAGAAGATCGACATCATCCCGTGGACAGCCGATCCTGCCAACTTCGTGGTGAACGCGCTCGCGCCCGCCGAGGTCGCCAAAGTTGTGCTCGATGAGGATCGTCAGCGCATGGAAGTGGTCGTGCCCGACCAACAGCTCTCGCTCGCCATCGGGCGGCGCGGACAGAATGTGCGGCTCGCTTCCCAGCTCACGGGTTGGGATATCGATATCGTCACCGAGCAGGAGGAATCCGAGCATCGGCAGGCTGAATTCGAGAAGCGCACCAAGCTGTTCATCGAGGCGCTCAACGTCGACGAAATGGTCGGCCAGTTGCTCGCGTCGGAAGGATTCAATTCAGTGGAGGAACTTGCGGTGGTCGACGAAAAAGAGGTGGCCGGGATCGAGGGGTTCGACGAAGACACCGCCCACGAATTGCAGACGCGCGCGCGCGATTATCTGGGCCAGCTGGAAGCCGAACTCGACGCCAAGCGCACTGAGCTCGGCGTCGAGGATGCTCTCAAGGAGATCCCGGGCGTCACCACCGCCATGCTGGTGACCTTGGGCGAGAATGGCATCAAGACCGTCGAAGACCTCGCCGGCTGCGCGACCGACGATCTGTCCGGCTGGAGCGAACGCAAGGACGGCGAAACCACGCGCTATCCCGGCTTCCTCGACGGTTTCGAGCTGTCGCGCGACGACGCCGAAGCGCTGATCATGCAGGCACGCGTCAAGGCCGGCTGGATCAAAGAGGAAGATTTGGCGCCGCCACCGACCGAAGAGCCTGCCGAGACGGTCGAGGCGACCGGCGCACCGGCTTGAGGACCTTGAAACGACGAATGCCTGGGACCGCGCCTGATGATCCACTCGACGCCGGACCGCGCAAGGGCGCGGCCGCGGCGGCACGGTTTTGCGTCGCCACCGGCGAGGTGAAACCGGTGGATCAGATGATCCGTTTTGTTCTCGGCCCGGATGGTGCGGCCGTGCCCGACCTTCGGCGTCGGCTGCCAGGACGCGGCATCTGGATCACAGCAACACGGCAAGCCCTCGGTGTCGCGATCGCACGCAAGGCATTCACGCGTGGCTTCAAGCGCGACGTACGCTTCGCGCCCGATTTCCTCGACATGACCGAGCGTCTGATCGAGCGGGCCGCGCTTGATGCTCTTGCGATCATCCATAAGGCCGGAACGGCGGCGATCGGCTTTTCCAATGTGGATGCAGCGCTCACGCGTGCCCGCGTTGTGGCCCTCCTCAATGCCGCAGAGGCCTCCCCCCACGGCAGGAAAAAGCTCCTGTCGGCGCTCCGCCAACGTGAGGATTTCGCGGAAATCGTCGTCATTGACGCCTTTACCTCACCGCAATTGGATTTGGCATTCGGGCGCTCAAATGTGATACATGCAGCCCTGCTTGCCGGTCCCGAGAGCGAGACGTTTCTGGCGCGCGCCGCGCGCCTCGCCTGTTTCCGGGCCGGCCTGACGCCGGGTGTTCCCGGTAGCGGCGACAATCAAATCCGCAAATCGGCGAGCGCCGAATTGCGACACGAGGGCAAGACGTAACACGGCGAAACGCCCGAGAATTGGGACTGGAATGGCTGAAACGACGGAAAAGACTGGCGAAAAAAAGCTGAGCGTCGCCCCGACCAAGACGTTGAGCCTTAAGGGGCGCGGCGTCGAGCAGGGCGTGGTGCGCCAGAGCTTCAGCCATGGCCGCACCAAGGCCGTCGTCGTGGAAAAGGTGAAAAGCCGCGGACCGACGCGCGGGAAGGCCGAGCCGGCCGCCCCGGCCGCGCCCGCCCAGCGCCCTGCCCCCGGCAGGGTTGCCAGCGCGGCGCCGATGACCGCGCCGGCCCCGAGCGCTCCCGGCCCGGCGCTGAAACCTTCAGGGGTCGTGCTGCGAACCCTGACCGAAGAAGAGCGTACGGCCCGTGCGCGCGCGCTGGGCGATGCCCGGCTGCGCGAGGCCGAGGAGCGCAAGATCGCCGAGGAAGAGGCGCTGATCCGCAAGTCGCGCGAGAGCGTGGAGCGGAGCGAGCGCGACGCCGCCGAGGCCCGTAAGGCCGATGAGGAGAAGCGTCGCAAACACGAGCTCGAAACCAAGCTCAAGGCCGAGCAGGAGGCGAAGAAGCGGTTCGGCGAGGACGCCACGACGGCCGCAAGGCCCGCCGCCGCCGTACGTCCTGCGCTCGAGCCCGACGAGGAAGAGGCTCCGCGCGTTCGCCGCGGTCCGGGTGGAGCGGCGCGACCGGCACCGGCGCCGAAACCTACGCGGAGCGGTCCGCAGAAAAGTCGCGGACGGCTTACATTGGTGACGGCGCTCAGCGCCGACGAGGAGCGTGAGCGATCGGTCGCGGCATTCCGCCGCCGCGTACAGCGGTTGAAGGGGCACGCCGCCGACGAGCCGAAGGAAAAGCTCGTGCGCGAGGTTACGATTCCGGAAACCATCACCATCCAGGAGCTCGCCAATCGCATGGCCGAGCGCGGGGTGGACGTGATCAAGCTGCTGATGAAACAAGGCCATATGGCGCAGATCAACGACGTGATCGACGCCGATACCGCCCAGCTGCTGGCCGAGGAATTGGGTCACACCGTCAAGCGCGTGGCAGAATCCGACGTGGAAGAGGGACTGTTCGACGTCGTCGACGACCCGGCCTCGCTGGTGTCGCGTCCGGCGGTTGTGACCGTCATGGGTCACGTCGATCACGGCAAGACGTCTCTGCTCGACGCTATTCGCTCGACCGAGGTGGCGGCGGGCGAAGCTGGCGGCATCACCCAGCATATCGGCGCCTACCAGGTGACCGCGCCGTCCGGCAGCAAGATCACCTTCATCGACACCCCGGGCCACGCCGCCTTTACCGCGATGCGCGCACGCGGAGCCAAGGTGACCGACATTGTCATACTCGTGGTCGCCGCCGACGACGGCGTCATGCCGCAGACCGTCGAAGCCATCCACCACGCCAAGGCCGCCAAAGTTCCGATGATCGTGGCGATCAACAAAATCGATCGGCCCGACGCAAAGCCGGAACGGGTGCGCACTGAACTGCTGCAGCACGAGATCCAGGTCGAGACGCTCGGCGGCGAGGTCCTCGATGTCGAGGTATCCGCGACCAAGAAGCTCAATGTCGACCGCCTGCTCGAAACCATCGGTTTGCAGTCGGAAATTCTCGACCTGAAGGCCAATCCCAACCGGCCGGCGGAAGGCACGGTCATTGAAGCCAAGCTCGACCGCGGCCGTGGTCCGGTCGCCACGGTGCTGGTGCAACGTGGCACGCTGAAGGTCGGCGACCTTATCGTAGCAGGCGCCGATTGGGGTCGCGTGCGCGCGCTGGTTTCGGACACGGGCACGCCGGTCGAAAGCGCGGGCCCATCGACGCCGGTGGAGGTCCTCGGCTTCAACGGCACGCCGGAGGCGGGTGACCGATTGGCGGTGGTCGAGTCCGAAGGGCGCGCACGCGAGATCGCCGACTATCGTGCACGGCAGCGTCGCGACAAGATGGCCGCCCGCGCGACCGGCATGCGCGGCTCGCTCGAGCAGATGATGAGCCAGCTCAAAGCTTCCGGCCGGAAGGATTTGGCGCTGATCATCAAGGCCGATGTGCAGGGCTCGCTCGAAGCGATCATCGGCACGATCGAGAAACTGGCCACCGACGAGGTGGGCGCGCGCGTGATCCACTCCGGCGTCGGCGGCATTACCGAATCCGACGTGACGCTGGCGGAAGCATCCGGCGTGCCGATCATCGGCTTCAACGTGCGTGCCCACAAGGAGGCGCGCGAGGCGGCCGAACGAGCCGGCATCGAAATCCGCTACTACAACATCATCTACGATCTCGTCGACGACGTGAAGAAGGCCATGTCGGGCCTGCTGGCACCGAGCGTCCGCGAGACCATGCTCGGCAATGCCTCGATCATGGAGATTTTCAAGGTATCCAAGGTCGGCAACGTGGCAGGCTGTCGCGTCACCGACGGTGTGGTCGAGCGCGGCGCCAACGTGCGCCTCATCCGCGACAGCGTCGTCGTGCATGAGGGCAAGCTCTCCCAGCTCAAGCGTTTCAAGGACGATGCACGCGAAGTGGTCGCCGGCCAGGAATGCGGTATGGCCTTCGAGAACTATCAAGACATGAAGGTCGGCGACGTCATCGAATGCTATCGAGTGGAGACGGTGCAACGCTCGCTGTGAGTTCAAGTCTCAGGCGCGCAAACTGCATTTCGCCCATCATTCCGGGCTGACCTCTTTCACCGAAGCGATGGAGGCGCGGGTCGAACCGCGCATCCGAAAACTCAGGACGATCATGGCCCGTCGACGCCATCAGCACGACACAGGCACGAGCCGCGGCGGCTCGCAGCGCCAGCTGCGCGTCGGCGAACTCGTGCGCCATGCACTCGCGGAGATGCTCACGCGCGGGGACGTGCATGACCCCGTCATCGAAAAGCACCTGATCACGGTGCCGCAAGTTCAGATGACGCCCGACCTTCGGCTCGCCACGATCTACCTGATGCCGCTCGGTGGGCGCGACACGGATGCGGTGCTCGCAGCGTTCGAGCGCAACAAGCGCTTTCTGCGTGGCGAGATCGCGCACCACGTCAACTTGAAATTCGCACCCGATATCCGCTTCCGTATCGACCAGCGATTCGACGAAGCGGAGCGAATAGAGAAGCTGTTGCGAACGCCGCAGGTCCAGCGCGATCTGAGCAACAAGACGGAAGACGAAAATTGACCCAGATCATTGCCGAAAAACCGAAACCGCAGGATCCGCCGAAGCGCAAGAAGCGCGACGTGAATGGCTGGCTCGTGCTCGACAAGCCCGTGGGCATGACCTCGACCCATGCCGTGAGCGTGGTTAAGCGTTTGCTGCAGGCCAAGCGCGCCGGCCACGCCGGCACGCTTGACCCGCTGGCATCCGGCCTGTTGCCGATCGCGCTCGGAGAAGCAACCAAGACGGTGCCGTTCGTCATGGACGGCCGCAAGGTTTACCGTTTCACCGTGCGGTGGGGCGAGGAGCGCGATACCGACGACGCTGAAGGCCGCACCACCGAGACCAGCGCGGAACGCCCGACTCCCGAGGCCGTCCGCGCGCTCATTCCCCGCTTCAGCGGTCTCATCGAACAGGTGCCGCCGCGCTTCTCCGCCGTGAAGATCGGCGGCGAGCGCGCCTACGATCTGGCGCGCGACGGCGAAGTGGTGGAACTCGCGGCCCGCCCGATCGAGATCCATCACATCGAATTGGTCGAGACGCCCGACCCCGATCACAGCGTGCTTGCCGCCGAGTGCGGCAAGGGGACCTATGTGCGCGCGCTGGCCCGCGACATGGGCCGCGCGCTCGGTTGCTTCGGACATGTGACAGCGCTGCGCCGCACCGCGGTCGGCCCGTTCACCGAGCAGATCGCCACCGGTCTGGAAGCATTGCAGCGCCTGGTGCCGCCCGGCGCTGAGGACAGCATCGCCGCTGCCGCGGCCGTCCTGCCAGTCGAGGCCGGGCTGGCGGCATTGCCGGCGCTGCGGGTGAGTGCCGCCGACGCCGGCCGGCTCGCCCGCGGACAGGCTGTATTGCTGCGCGGGCGCGACGCACCGGTCATGGAGGGCTGGGTGTCGGTATCCGCGCACGGCGGGCTGGTGGCCCTGGCGCAGGTCGAAAAGGGCGAATTGCGCCCACGGCGGATTTTCAATCTGCCGCGGACCTAGCGGGCGAAACCGCCCTAAGCCTTTGCATGGCCGGATGATCTTGTCAGGGGACCACCGGCAAATCTTCGTTATCCCACTGGAGGAGCTAAAGTTTCTGCTGGCGTCCAGGGCGGTTTTGGGATATTGCGCCGGGACGCGGGCCATAGGGTAGCTATGGCATCGGAACCCGCTTCGACGTTTTTGACGCGGGTTCCGCGGCGAACCGATTCCCCCGGATCAGTTCCAGGACAGGCATTCGCCGAAGACGCTGTTAAGGCTGCGTAGACGACTTGTAGTGACCGCGCTGGACGACATCCCGGCCCGGCCGCAGATCGAAACCCCGACAGGAAAGGGACATCCCGATGTCGATCACGACGGGCCGCAAGGCCGAGGTCATTAAGACCTATGCGACCAAATCTGGCGACACCGGTTCGCCGGAAGTGCAGGTGGCGATCCTTTCGGAGCGCATCACTAGCCTCACCGAGCATTTCAAGACTCACGTGAAGGACAACCACTCCCGGCGGGGATTGCTCAAGCTCGTATCCCAGCGCCGGCAGCTCCTCGACTATCTCGCCCGCATCGACGCGGCGCGTTACAAGTCGTTGATCGAACGGCTGGGTATTCGTCGCTGAGGATTTGCGCGGCGAGTTCGCGCGCTTTGAAGCGGACACCGGATTAGTCCGCTGTTCATCCGGCAGCGCCGGACGCTGCCGATTTTGAGACGGGTCGAATGATCGCCCGTCCGTCCAATGGAAGGCTCGAAGGCCATGGCAGGATCGCTGGATGCTGTTTCGGTTTGCGGCACCGCCGCAGGCGGCAGCCTCTCGCCGTCTTGCTCATGGCTTTTGTCCTTTCGCAAAAACCATGAAAGACAATCGCAATGTTCGATATCCATCGTGTTGAGCTCGACTGGGGAGGGCGCAAGCTCGTCCTAGAGACCGGCAAGATCGCGCGCCAGGCCGACGGCGCAGTCGTCGCCACTTACGGCGAATCGAAGGTGCTGGCGACCGTGGTCGCCGCCAAAGAGCCGCGAGAAGGCGTCGACTTCCTGCCGCTCACGGTCGACTACCAGGAGAAGTTCTACGCCGCGGGCCGCATTCCCGGCGGCTATTTCAAGCGCGAGGGCCGTCCGACCGAGAAAGAGACTCTGGTCTCGCGGCTGATCGATCGCCCGGTGCGACCGCTGTTCGCCCCCGGTTGGCGCAACGAAACCCAGGTGATCGTAACGACGCTGTCGCACGATCTCGAGAATGATCCCGACGTTCTGGCAATGATCGCGTCCTCGGCCGCGCTGACGCTGTCGGGTGCGCCGTTCATGGGTCCGATCGGCGCAGCTCGCGTCGGCTTCGTCAACAACGAATACGTGCTCAACCCGCTGCTCGACGAGATGGCGGAGAGCCAACTCGATCTGGTCGTCGCCGGCACCCAGGACGCGGTGCTGATGGTCGAATCGGAAGCGAAAGAGCTGAGCGAAGACGTCATGCTCGGCGCCGTGATGTTCGGCCACCGGCACTTCCAGCCCGTGATCGATGCCATCATCAAGCTGGCTGAAAAGGCGGCAAAGGAGCCGCGTGAGCTGCAAGCGGCAGACAACGCCGCGCTTGAAAAGGAAATGCTGGCGCTGATCGAGCCGGATTTGCGGGCGGCCTATGCAGTCCCGGACAAGATGGAACGCCACCGCGGAACCGATGCCGCGAAAGCCAAGGTGCTGGCGCACTTCTGCCCGGAGGGGACGGAGAACCCGCCCTATTCCAAGCAGCAAGTTGCCGGCGTGTTCAAGAAGATCGAGGCCAAGATCGTACGCTGGAACATCCTTGATACCGGACGACGCATCGACGGCCGCGACGTCAAGACGGTGCGTCCCATCGTTTCAGAGGTCGGCGTGCTGCCGCGAGCACACGGATCGGCCTTGTTCACACGCGGCGAGACCCAGGCCCTCGTGGTGGCGACGCTCGGCACCGGCGAGGACGAGCAATGGATCGACGCGCTGCAAGGAACGTACAAGGAGACGTTTCTCCTGCATTACAATTTCCCGCCGTTCTCGGTCGGCGAGACCGGACGAATGGGCGGACCGCGCCGGCGCGAGATCGGTCATGGCAAGCTCGCTTGGCGCGCCATCCATCCGATCCTGCCCGCGCACCACGAGTTTCCTTACACCCTGCGCGTCGTGTCGGAGATCACGGAGTCGAACGGTTCTTCCTCGATGGCGACGGTGTGCGGCACCTCGCTGGCCCTGATGGACGCGGGCGTTCCGCTCAAGCGTCCGACCGCGGGCATCGCCATGGGGCTCATCCTCGAGGGTGACCGCCATGCGGTGCTGTCCGACATCCTCGGCGACGAAGACCATCTCGGCGATATGGACTTCAAGGTAGCAGGCACCGAGCGCGGCGTGACTTCGCTGCAGATGGACATCAAGATCGCCGGCATCACTGAAGAAATCATGCGGGTTGCGCTCGGTCAGGCCAAGGATGGCCGGCTGCACATCCTGAGCGAGATGTCGAAAGCCCTGACCCAGCACCGCGACCAGCTCGGCGAGCACGCGCCGCGCATCGAGGTGTTCAACATCCCGGTCGACAAGATCCGCGAGGTTATCGGTTCCGGCGGCAAGGTGATCCGCGAGATCGTGGAGAAGACCGGCGCCAAGATCGATATCTCCGACGACGGCACCGTGAAGGTCGCGTCCGCCAACGGCGACGCCATGAAGGCGGCCATCAACTGGATCAAGTCCATCGCCTCCGAGCCCGAGGTCGGTCACATCTATGAAGGGACCGTCGTCAAGGTGATGGACTTCGGCGCGTTCGTGAACTTTTTCGGCTCCAAGGATGGCCTCGTGCATATCAGTCAACTGGCAGCGCGCCGGGTGCAGAAGGTCAACGACGTGGTGAAGGAAGGCGATAAGGTGAAGGTGAAGCTGCTCGGCTTCGACGAGCGCGGCAAGGTGCGTCTGTCCATGAAAGTGGTGGACCAGGAGACCGGGGAAGACCTCGAGGCCAAGCAGAAGGCCGAGGCCGACCAGCAGCCGCGCGAGGCCGCCGCCGGCGGTGAATAGTCCGGCGCATTTTTTTAGATGTGTCGAAGGGGCGGCCGCCGGGCCGCCCCTTTTCATTTGGGCAAGCAGCCGATATCGGCGGCACGCGCAGCTCCACTCGGCGGAGCGCCAACGATCGAAATGTCCCGCCGGCCGGGCCGGCGCACGGCCCTAGCCCGACGCACCCACCAGGAAGAACGTGTTCGTCACGCCCAGCCCCTTGATCTCTGTTGCGCCCCGCTGTTCGAACACGAACGCGTCCTTGGTGAGCTCGCGAAATGCCTCGCTGACCTGGATACGGCCGGGCTCGCCATAGGACTCCATGCGCGACGCTGTGTTCACGGCGTGGCCCCAGACGTCGTACGAGAAGCGGGTGTCGCCGATCACCCCGGCGGTCGCCGGTCCGCAATGGATGCCGACGCGCAGCCTGAGCCGGTGGCCGCCGAGCGGCGGCTGGTGGTCGATCACCTCCATCATCGCCAGCGAAAGCCGCCCGACCGCGACCGCGCCTTCAACGGCGCGGCCGTCGAAGCCGCCCGCCGCCATATAGCTGTCTCCGATGGTCTTGATCTTATCGACCTCGTATCGCTCGCAGAGTTCATCGAGTGCGCGGACGAGCCGATCAAGAAAGTCGACGACCTCCTCGGGGGAAAGATCGTGGGCTGCGGCCGTGAAGCCGGCGAGGTCCGCGAACATCACGCTGAGCACGTCGATCTTGTCTGCGATGCGCGCTTCACGGCCCGATTTCAAGCGTGCCGCGATTGCCTGCGGCATGAGCGTCCCCAGCAAGGCCTCGGAGCGTGCATGCTCGTCCTGCAACTCCATCCTGGCGCGATCCCGGTCCCAGAGCGCGTAGAAGATGAGCGCGGCAATGATCGCCGCCGTATTGATCATCGCCTGACCCGACAACATGTCGCGAAACGCCTGGTCCTCCGGCACGACCAGCCCGGCGACCGGCGCGAGATTGAGCGCGAGCACGAGCGCAACGACATAAAGGCCGAACAGGACGAGGAACAGACGCCAGTTCTCCACTCCGAAGAAGAACAATATGGCACCGCCGAGCGTGTAATAGATATGAAGCGTGCTGGCGAGGCCGAGCGACCACACGATGAACAGTTGGCCAAACAGGACCGCGAGAACCAGCACAACGCCGCCGGCATGATCGCCGAAGCGATGGAGGCGCGGGACGAACAACGAAACCGCCAGCATCAACAGGTTATCGGCGTTGACGAAGATCAGCCCATGAAAATCATGCAGGCCATTGATGATCAGGTGCGACAGTGCCGTTGCCGCCACCGCAAATGCCGCGACGTTGACGCAACGCTGGCGCTCGATCACCCGTTCGTCACTCGAAACGATCCCGATGGATATCAGGCGGTCAAGCCACGCCGGGAGTTGAATGGCGGGCGTCCGCTCGCCCCGAACGAGGTCGCGCAACCGTGTCATCGCGCCCGGCTTGGCGACGTGTTGCATGATCATTCCATCGCGAGCTTTGGTGCGACCAGCCAAACTGTGACGGCGATCACGGCGGCGGGCATCAACTCTCCCCATCTCTGACATGGAACGCGCGGCAAGCACGGCCGCGGTCGACGGAGAACGCCATGAGCATCCGGGCGGGTCTGCAGGCGTGGAAGCACTTCGCTGCGTTGCTGATCGCCGCCGCCATCGTGCTCGCAGCGCCCTACGGCATCGCCGTGGCGGTGCGTTCCGCCATAGCTTCTATCATTCTCTGGAACGCGGAAACCGCTATTTCAAGGACCGCCGCTAACGCATCCGCACCCGTTCCCGCCATCTCGACAGGGCCGCTAACCACGACCGGACCGAGCGCCGCCGCATGAGCGGATCGGCTGCTGCCACCATTTTGAAAAATAAGCGTAAGCGGCGCCTATTGCGCGGCGTCCTTGGCGATTGCCTGCTCGTTCGCCGCGGTTTCGTCCTTGAGGGACATCGGATGCGGCATGGCGATGACGTTGTAGCCGGAATCGACGAAGTGGACGTCACCGGTGACACCGGTTGACAGGTCGGAGACGAGATAGAGCGCGGCACCTCCGATCTCGTCGAGCGTCACACCGCGGCGCAGCGGCGAATGACGCTGCTGGAAGGCGAACATCTGACGGGCATCGCTGATACCGGCACCCGCAAGCGTGCGGATCGGCCCGGCCGAAATGGCATTGACGCGGATGGCGGACGGCCCGAAATCCACTGCGAGATAGCGCACCGACGCTTCGAGCGCCGCCTTCGCGACCCCCATCACATTGTAGTTCGGCATGGCGCGCTGGCCGCCGTTGTAGGTCAGCGTCACCATTGCTCCGCCCGCCGGCATCAATGTCGCGGCACGCTTGGCCACCTCCGTGAAGGAAAAGCAGGAGATGATCATGGTGCGCACGAAGTTGTCGCGCGTGGTGTCGGCGTAGCGGCCCTTGAGCTGGGTCTTGTCGGAAAAGGCGATGGCATGGACGAGAAAGTCGAGCGACCCCCACTTCTCCGCGATGGTCGCAAACGCGGCATCGACCGATGCGGCCTGCTCGACGTCGCACGGCAGCAGGAGCGAAGCGCCCACCGACTCCGCCAGCGGTCGCACGCGGCGGCCGAGGGCCTCGCCCTGATAGGTGAAAGCGAGCGTCGCGCCCTGAGCGGCGAGCGTGCGGGCAATGCCCCAAGCGATCGAGTGATCGTTGGCGACTCCCATGATCAGCCCGCGCTTGCCCTGCATCAACTGCGTCATGGCGCCCCGATTCACCGCTCTGGCGTTCCTTCTCGCGAAGGATGGAATGAACTTTAAAGCCTAGACATCGAGCCGCTTGAGCACCACGCAGGCGTTGGTGCCGCCGAAGCCGAACGAGTTCGACAGCACGCAGCCGAGCTTAACGTCGTCACGGCGTTCCCTGATGATCGGCATGTCGGCGAAAGCCGGATCAAGCGTGTCGATGTTCGCGCTTTCGCAGATGAAGCCGTTGTTCATCATCAGCAGCGAGTAGATCGCCTCCTGGGCGCCGGCGGCTCCGAGTGAATGGCCAGTGAGCGATTTGGTAGCTGCGATCGGCGGGCAGGTGTCGCCGAAAACTTCACGGATCGCCTCGATCTCCTTGAGGTCGCCGATCGGAGTCGAGGTGGCATGCGGGTTGATGTATTCGACCGGCGCTTTCACGCCCTTGAGCGCCATCCGCATGCAGCGGACCGCGCCTTCGCCCGAGGGCGCCACCATGTCGAATCCATCCGATGTCGCACCATAGCCCGCGACCTCGGCGTAGATGCGCCCTCCCCGCGCCTTGGCATGCTCGAGTTCTTCCAGCACCAGCACGCCGGCGCCGCCCGCGATGACGAAACCATCACGGTCCACGTCATAGGCGCGCGAAGCCTTGTCCGGCGTCTGGTTGAAGCCCGACGACATCGCCCCCATGGCGTCGAACAGGACTGACAGCGTCCAGTCGAGTTCCTCGCTGCCGCCAGCGAAGATCACGTCCTGCTTGCCCATCTGAATGATTTCCGCGGCATTGCCGATGCAATGGTTGGAGGTCGCGCAAGCCGACGAGATCGAATAGTTCACGCCCTTGATCTTGAACCAGGTGGCGAGCGTCGCGGAGGCGGTGGACGACATCGCCTTGGGTACCGCGAACGGCCCGACCCGCTTCGGGCCCTTGTTACGGGCGGTGTCGGCGGCCTCGACGATGGCACGCGTCGAGGGCCCGCCGGACCCCATGATGATGCCGGTCATTTCGTGGGAGATTTCGCCGTCATCGAGCCCGGCGTCGCGAATGGCCTGCTCCATGGCGACATGGTTCCAGGCCGCCCCGCCGCCGAGAAAGCGCATGGCGCGGCGGTCGATCGCCTCTTCCGCATTGAGCGTGGGCGCACCGTGCACCTGGCATCGAAAGCCGAGCTCGGCGTACCTGTCGGCGCGCGAAATCCCGGGCTTGGCTTCACGCAAGCTCGCCAGAACTTCCTGGGTGTTGTTGCCGATCGATGAGACGATGCCCATCCCGGTGACGACGACCCGCCTCATGACTGCCTCGTCCGCATCTTGAATTCGCGCAGGAGCGCGGCTGGCGCCGTCAACCTCCGCTCGGCTGCATCACCTCGTCGCGGAACAGGCCGACCTTGAGGTCCATCGCCCGGTAGATGATCGAGCCGTCCGCCGACAGCCAGCCATCGGCGATGCCCAGCACCAGCTTGCTGCGCATGACCCGCTTGACGTCGATGCCGTAGACGACGTTCTTGACGGTCGGAAGGACCTGGCCGGAAAATTTCACCTCGCCCAGTCCCAGCGCTCTGCCTTTGCCCGGCGCGCCGACCCAGCCCAGGAAGAAGCCGAGCAACTGCCAGAGCGCATCGAGCCCGAGACAGCCCGGCATGACCGGATCACCCTTGAAATGGCAAGGAAAGAACCAGAGGTCGGGCTTGAGTTCCAGCACGGCACGAACCAGACCCTTGCCATATTCGCCGCCGGCCTCCGCGATCTCCGAAATGCGGTCGAACATCAACATCGGGGGGAGCGGCAACTGGGCATTGCCTGCGCCGAACAATTCTCCCCGCCCGCACGCCAATAGGTCATCGTATCCGAAGCTTGTAGGCCGCTGCTCCATCTGCACCTTGTCCCTGGCCGTCTGATCGAGTTCCCCAAGCTTGGCAGTCCTAACATAGGCGCTGCGGGGGGCAAAGCCAGCGGCCGCCTGCCGAATGCGGGCAGATTAGAATTGCCCCAGTGTTGTTGCGAGGGAGTTGCATCTTCGCTGCCATATGTTACAAACGCAACAATCGTCTCTGAGTTAGAGTAGCAGAAGGTTTAGGTGTGCCCATGACCCTATCGCGCACCATCGTTTTCACCAACGCGGCCGAAAGCGCCGAGCGGCTTGCCAGCATGGCCGCCCGTTCCGCGCTCACCGGCTGCCCCTGGCATGACGTGAAGTCCATGCTCCGTGACGTGGGCTTGCGGCCGACCCGCCAGCGCATGGCACTTGGCTGGATCCTGTTCGGCAAGGGTGATCGGCACATCACTGCTGAGATGCTGTACGAGGAGGCGGCCAAGGCGAAGGTGCCGGTGTCACTCGCCACCGTCTACAACACGCTGCATCAGTTCACCGATGTGGGGCTGCTGCGTCAGGTGGCCGTTGACGGGTCGAAGACCTATTTCGACACCAACGTCTCCCAGCATCACCACTTCTTCGTCGAGGGCGAAAACGATCTCCTCGACATCCCCAACGCCGATGTGGTGGTCGGCAAGACGCCGGTACCGCCCGAGGGCTACGAAGTCGCGCGCATCGACGTGGTGGTCAGGCTGCGCCGCAAGGGACGCTGAGCGGCACTCTTCAACGCCGACCCTTTAGGGCAGAGTTCGGCCCTGTGGTTGAGCACGTTCGCTTGCCGGCGCTTCCGTCATTTCGGGTCGAGGTGGGACCCTTCAGGCGCGCTCCCGGATCGATCGCCGTCTTACGAACCGGGCAAGGGCGTATTGGCGCGAACGTCCAGCGCAACCGGGCGGGCTATTCCACCTTCTCGTTCGGATAGACGCCCCACAGCTGTTCCTGCACCACCCAGCCATCGAAGCCGGGCCCAACCAGGCGGCACCAGTTCCCGGTGCACCGCTTCACCGTCGCCAGCACGCCGGCCTGTAGTCGCGCGATGACCGCGGCATTGCTGTCACCCGAGTCGTAAAGCGGCACCAGTTGATTCTTGTCCTTGGGTGTCGCCACCGCCGTGCGCCGTCCTGACAGCAGCGAGTGGTAGACCCACCCCTCCGATCCTTCCCAATCGCGGATGCGCCGCCAGTTGTCCGACTCCGCCGTGATCTCTACCGGCAAGCCGGAGCGGGTATAGACGAAGGTCACCTCGTGGTCGCGCGTCGGGCCGCCACGCACATTGACCCGATCGGGCTTGAGGCTGACGAAGCGCGGCACCGGCAAGCCGCTCTTGGGGCCCGCGCTCATTTCCCCGGCGGCACGAACCGGCGCGGCGCAAGCCAGCACAGCCGCCACGACCAGAGCCCCCGCCCACAAACACCAGACGATCTGCAAATTGTGTCTTGAACTCATTTGTCCCGACGCCGAACGACGCGATGGCGCTGTTTGACCGCGAAAGCGCGCCCCATGGTGCTGCCGGCGCAGGCGCTTGTCTTCAAACCTCCATCTGTTACAGAGGGATATCTGTTACAGAGGGACTTGCGACCCGCCCGCGTCGAAAAGGGACGCCAGTGTCGGGCACGGTGGTTAAGGAGGCCTGAACGGAGGAACGCAATCCCTTCGCGGGTCGCGCTGACGAGGTCGAACCATGGCGAACCGCAAGAAGCCCCTGGTCATCGTCACACGCAAGCTGCCGGACAGAGTCGAGACCCGCATGCGCGAACTCTTCGACGCGCGGCTCAATCTCGACGATAAGCCCATGACCCAGGCCGAACTGGCGGAAACGGTGAAAAATGCCGACGTGCTGGTTCCCACCGTCACGGACCGGATCGACGCATCGGTGCTGAGCAAGGCCGGCGACAAGCTCAAGCTGATTGCCAACTACGGCAACGGCGTCGACCATATCGACGTTTCGACCGCGCTCAGCCGCGGCATCACCGTGACCAACACCCCGGGCGTCCTCACCGAGGACACCGCGGACATGACCATGGCTCTCATCCTCAGCGTGCCGCGCCGCCTTGCCGAAGGCGCTGCCGTGCTGAGCGAGGACAAACCGTGGAATGGCTGGTCGCCAACCTGGATGCTCGGGCAACGCATCTGGGGCAAACGCCTCGGCATCATCGGCATGGGACGGATCGGCCAGGCGGTCGCCCGCCGCGCCCGCGCCTTCGGCCTGCAGATCCACTACCACAACCGTCGCCGTGTGCCGGCGAAGGTCGAGGAGGAGCTCACTGCCACCTATTGGGAGAGCCTCGATCAGATGCTCGCCCGCATGGATATCATCTCGGTCAACTGCCCGCACACGCCCGCGACGTTTCACCTGCTCTCGGCGCGAAGGCTCAAGCTCATCCGGCCCGAAGCCTTCATCGTCAACACCGCGCGTGGCGAGGTGATCGATGAGAATGCATTGGTGCGCCTGATTTCATCGGGCGATATCGCGGGCGCGGGCCTCGACGTGTTCGAGCACGAGCCGGCGGTGAACCCGAAGCTGGTCAAGCTCGCCCGCACGGGCAAGGTGGTGCTGCTCCCCCATATGGGTTCGGCCACGCTCGAGGGCCGCATCGACATGGGCGAGAAGGTCATCATCAATATCAAGACGTTTCTCGACGGGCACCGGCCTCCGGATCGAGTCCTGCCCTCGATGCTCTAGGGCCCGCCTCACATTCGGCCGGCCTCACGGGCGGGCGCGGGCTCGCGTTCCCGGCTGCGGTTCGCCCCGATTTGTTGTATCGTGGCCCCCTGACCAATCTGAGGGAGAGCCGCCGATGCGTGCTTTACTCGTGGGCGGCGTGGTCGTCATTGCCTCGATCACGCCTGCTCTTGCCGCGGGGCTTGCACCGAAAGACATCCAGTCGACGTTCTTCAACGGTCAGCCGTTCACGTCGTCGACGATGTCGAATGTCAAGTTCAAGATGGTGTTCACGCCTGATGGCAAGATGACGCGCGAGCCGGTGGCCAAGACCGGCGCCAAAGCCGAAGGCACCTGGAAGCTCAGCAAGGAAGGCTTCTGCACGACCTGGAAGGGTTCCACGGCCAACTGCTTCCGCATCGAGACCGCGGGCGACAACAAGTGGCAGGTGGTCAAGGGAACGACCGCGGTCGGGACCTGGTCGAAGTAATCTCGGGCGGCGCGCAACGCGACAGCACTCGGCGGCGTCATCGGGCGTCAGCCGTGCATCGACAGATCATGGATCGTCGGATGCTCGCCTGACAACGGATTGGACGGGTCCCAGCCGTATTGCAAGGTCTCGAAACGCATGGAGCGGGCGTCGAACATGACGAGCCGGCCGACCAGGCCTTCGCCGAAGCCGACGATCTCCCGGATCACCTCGAGCGCCATGAGCGAGCCGAGCACGCCGGTCAGCGCGCCGAGAATGCCGGCCTCCGCGCAGGCGGGAACGCTGCCCGGCGGCGGCGGCTCGGGGAACAGGCAGCGGTAGGTCGGGTTGAGCGCGCCGTCTGTCCCGCTCTCGTAGGGCCGCAGCGTCGTGAGCGTGCCGTCGAACATCCCGACGGCAGCCGTGACCAGCGGCTTTTTCGCAAAGAAGCAGGCGTCGGACACAAGATAGCGGGTGGCGAAATTGTCGGCGCCGTCGGCGACGATGTCATACGCGCCAATAAGATCGAGCGCGTTCGCCGCCACCAGTCGCGATGCATGCGTCTCGACCGTGACATGCGGGTTGAGGCGATGAATCGCGGCGGCCGCGCTCTCGACCTTGGGCTCTCCGATTTCGGGCGTCCCGTGGATCACCTGGCGCTGCAAATTCGACAGCGCGACCGCGTCGTCGTCGACGACGCCGAGCGTCCCTACCCCAGCGGCCGCGAGATAGAGCAGCGCCGGCGCGCCAAGTCCACCGGCGCCGATCGCCAGCACCCGCGCGCGCTTGAGCGCGGCTTGTCCGGGCCCACCGACCTCACGCAACACGATGTGGCGAGCATAACGCTCAAGCTCTTCGGGACCGAGCATGACATCCTATCCGGGCAACAGTGGTGCAGCCATCATTCGCGAAAGCGCGAAGGCTTTGCAACGACGCCTTCAGAGCCCTCACCGCACAAACTAGGTGCGCATTGGCGAAAATCCAACGCTTCGGCTAGATTTTGGCCCGGCGAAGCTTTGCCGGGCAGGAGTGACCATGCGGGCGGTGGCTGCCGTTCTCGTTCTTCTCCTCGCCGCACTGCCGGCCGGCGCCCAGAGCGATATTTCGCCGACGGGCGCCACGGCGAAACCGGCGGCGCAGACCGGCAACGACGCCGCGACCGGAAGCGAAGGCGCGACCCGCCTGGCAGCCGCGGCCGCGCGAAAACGTGCGCCGACCCCGCCCGGACCGGCGCGCGACACCGCAACGCCTCTGGCCGACCGCCTCGCCCTCCAGTTCGATCTCGCCTGGTCCGGCGATTACAACGGCCTGGTCAATGGCGAGATCAACGACAAGACCACGGCCGCGATCAAGACGTTCCAGCACGATCGCAAGTTCAAGGAAACCGGCGTCCTCAACACGCAGGAACGCGCCCTCCTGGCAGCTGTGGCGAAGGCCAAGCAGGCGCAGGTCGGCTGGAGCCTGGTCGACGATCCGGTCACCGGTGCGCGCATCGGGCTTCCGACCAAGCAGGCCCCCAATAAGAGTCAGACCAAGAACGGCACTCGCTGGTCTTCGGCGCAAGGCCAAGTCCAGGTCGAGACCTTCAAGATCAGGGAGCCCGGCACGACGCTTGCGGCGGTCTACGAGCAACAGAAGAAAGAACCGGCGACCCGCAAGCTCGAGGTCAACTTCTTGCGCCCCGATTTCTTCATCCTGTCGGGCATGCAGAACCTGAAGAAATTCTACGTCCGCGCCGAGATCAGGGACGGCGAGGTGCGCGGCATGACCGTCCTTTACGATCAGGCGGCCGAGACCATCATGGATCCGGTCGTGGTGGTGATGTCGAGTGCGTTTACGCCATTTCCCGGCATCTCCGGCGTCGCACTTGTCGGTTCGATTCCCAAGCGCAAGGTGGAGTACGGCACCGGCATCGTCGTCAGCACGGCCGGCCACATCCTCACCGACCGGCAGCTCACCGAAGGCTGCAACGTGATCGTGGTGAGCGGATATGGCGACGCCGACCGCCACGCGGAGGACAAGGCCGCCGACCTCGTGCTGCTGCGGATTTATGGCGCGCCCGATCTCGTGCCCGCGACGTTTGGCGAGGCTTTCACAGGTTCCGACCTCACGCTTCTCGGCATCGCCGATCCCCAAAGCCAGGGCGGCGGCAGCGCGATCTCGGCCATGGCGGCAAAGGCCAGGGGCGAGACGGTCGAGCCTGCGCCGCAGCTCGGCTTTTCCGGCAGCGCCGCGCTCGACGGCCAAGGCCGCCTTGTCGGCATGGTGGAGCTCAGGACGACGGCCGTTGCCAATGCAGGCGCGGCAAGTCCGCAGCCGCTGGCGACGTTGGTGCCAGCGCCGACAATCCGCACCTTCCTCGAGGCGCAAAGGCTGACGCCCGCGGCAGCGGGCCGCCTCGGCGCCGATGCCGCCAGGGCCTCGCTGGTGCGGGTGATCTGCGTGCGGAAATAGACCGCGGCCGCCCGGACCCGCGCGTCACTCGTTGCTGAACTTGGCAGGACGCTTTTCGATAAAGGCGGCCATGCCTTCCTTCTGATCTTTGGTGGCGAACAGTGCGTGGAACACGCGGCGCTCGAAGCGTACGCCCTCGGCCAGCGACGTCTCGAAGCTGCGGTTGACCGCCTCCTTCGCGGCCAGCACCGACGGCAGCGACATCGAGGCGATCGTTTCGGCCGCCTTCATCGCCTCGTCCATCAGGCTGGCCAACGGCACCACGCGCGCCACCAGCCCCGAGCGCTCGGCCTCAGCCGCGTCCATCATGCGTCCGGTCAGAATCATATCCATGGCCTTCGCCTTGCCGACCGCGCGGGTCAGACGCTGCGTCCCGCCAATGCCGGGGATGACGCCGAGCTTGATCTCCGGCTGGCCGAACCTGGCATTGTCGGCGGCGATGATGAAATCGCACATCATGGCGAGTTCGCAGCCGCCGCCGAGCGCAAAGCCTGCAACCGCCGCCACAATCGGCTTGCGCACGCGGGCGAGTCGCTCGTAATCGGCGGCGTAGTCGGCGCTGAAAATGTCGATATACGACTTGTCCGCCATCTCCTTGATGTCCGCGCCGGCGGCGAACGCCTTGTCCGAGCCGGCGATCAGAATGCAGCCGACGCCGGCATCGGCATCGAAGCCTTCGACCGCGGCGAGGAGTTCGTCCTTGAGCGCGATGTTGAGCGCATTCAATGCGTGCGGGCGGTTGAGGCGGATCACGCCGACGCGGCCCCGGGTTTCGACGATGATGGTCTCGGTGCTCATGGCGCTCCTTGGATGGTCGGTTCGTCAGACATGCTGCCATGGCATACCTGGAACGGAAAGTACGTGTAAGATCGCCGTGCGACATCGCCTTAAAGCCGAACAAGACTCGTAACAAAGGCTCGAAGCACCCGGGGAGGACGAGATGGTCCGGCTCTGCGCGTTTGCGCTGGTGCTGATGACCGTGGACGGTGCCTGCGCCCAAAGCTGGCCCTCGCGACCGATCCGCGCCATCGTGCCTTACACCGCGGGCGGCGCCATCGACATCGTCTCGCGCACCGTGGCGCAGCAGCTTTCGCTCCAGCTCGGCTACCCGATCGTCATCGAGAGCCGGCCGGGCGCCGGCGGCGTGATCGGCACGGCGGCGGTGGCCAAGGCCGATCCCGATGGGCACACCATCCTCCTCACCGCATCGAGCCATACCATTTCGCCGTGGGCCTATTCCAATCTGCCTTACGACACGATGGGCGATCTCGCCGGAATCACGCCGCTTGCCAATCTGCCGAACGTGCTCGTGGTCGCGCCGTCGGCAAACATCCGATCGGCGCAGGCACTCGTTGCCGCCGCGCGCGCCAGGCCGGGCGGGCTCAACTATGCATCCGGCGGAAGCGGCTCCGCGACCCATCTCAATGCCGAACGCTTTCGCCTCAGCGCCGGGTTCGAAGGCGTGCACGTTCCATTCAAGGGCGGACCGGAGGCATTGGCCGAAGTGATGAGCGGCCGCGTGGATTTCGTGTTCAGTCCGATCTTGCCGTCGCTGCCTTTCATTCGCGAGGGCAAAGCGGTGGCGCTGGGGGTGAGCACGTCGAAGCGCGCATCTGCGCTGCCCGACGTGCCGACGACCCTCGAAGCCGGCTTCGCGAATTCCGAGTACAATTTTTGGGTCGGCATGTTCGTGCCGGCGAAAACCTCCCGCGATGTCGTCGAAAGGCTGCATAGCGAGACCGTCAAGGTGCTGCAGTCGCCGGAAATTCAAGCAAAGCTCTCGAGCTTCGGCGCCGACCCGCTGCTCATGCAGCCAACCGAGTTCGACACCTATGTTCGCAACGAGATCACGGCCAACGAGACGCTGGTGAAAGCCGCCGGCCTCGCGGCGAAGTGATCGCTTCGTTCAACGAATGCAAGGAATAGGGAGAATGCAGATGTCGCCACGCCGAAAAAGAGCACCGGTCCTTCGGCACCCCGCCGCCGTGGTCGCAACCGCAGTTGCGCTGCTCGCGATTGCAGCCGGCGCCGCCTATGCCGCCGACGATCCTCCCTATACGCTCGCGCGTGAGGGCTTCTTCTACGTCGGTGGCAAGCCCACCATCGTCAATGGCCGCACCTACATGGCAGGCCAGATGTACGTGGACGTCCGCATTCCGGCGAAGCAGACGCAGCCGTATCCCATCATCATGGTCCACGGCGGCACCCGTTCCGCCACCACGTTTTTTGGCACTCCCGATGGCCGCGAAGGCTGGGCGCAGTATTTCGTGCGCCAAGGCTACGCGGTCTACGTCGTCGATCAGCCGGGGCGTGGACGCTCCGGCTACCTTGCCGAGTCATACGGCCCCTGGAAGGTGCCTGACGGCGACGGCGGTCAGCGCCGCTACCTCTCGCAGGCCAAGTACAAGTTGTGGCCGCAGGCGCATCTCCATACCCAATGGCCGGGCAGCGGCGCCCCCGATGACGCCGTCACACTGCAAATGACGTCCGGTTACCTGCCGGAGATCGAGAATTTCACCAAGCAGCAATTCCTCAACCGCGATGCACTGGTGGCCCTGATCGACCAGATCGGGCCGGCGATCCTGATGGTGCACTCGCAGGCCGGCGCGTTCGGATGGCCGGTGGCGGATGCGCGGCCCGATCAGGTCAAGGCCATCCTCGCGGTCGAGCCGAACGGGCCTCCGTTCTACCAAGTCGATTTCACCGGTGCGCCCGACTACTTCAAGCAAGGACCATTGGCGCTTCCCTATGGTCTCAGCGCGGTGCCGCTCACCTATTCTCCCGCTGTGGCCGACGCGAAAGAACTCGCCGTCGTTCAGCAGGAACAGGCTGACGGGCCCGATCTGGTGAAATGCCATCTCCAGCGGGAGCCCGCGCGCCAGCTCGCCAATCTGAAAATGCCGATCCTGGTGGTGATGTCAGAGGCTTCCTATCACGCGCCGTATGACCACTGCACCGTGAAGTATCTGCGGCAGGCAGGCGCGCAGCCGACCTTCATGCGGCTTGCCGACATCGGCATCAAGGGCAACAGCCACGTGATGATGAACGAGAAGAACAACAAAGAGATCGCGGCCGTAATCGCGCAATGGCTCGGCAAGACGCTTCCGGCGAAGGAATGAAATCGGACTACTTCTGGCACACCGGGCAAAAGAACGTCGATCTGCCGGTCTGCACCATGCGTTTGATGGTGCCGCGGCAATCCGGCGTCGGGCACGGCTGGCCCTCGCGATCGTAGACGCGGAAATTGTGCTGGAAATTGCCCAGCTCGCCATCGGTGCGGCGGTGATCGCGCAACGACGAGCCGCCGGCCGCGATCGCGTCCTTGAGCACGGCCTTGATGGCATCGACGAGCGTCTGCGCGCGCTCGGTTGGCGCGCCGGACTTCGTCGCGATCGTGGACGCGCGCCGCTTGGGCGAAAGCCGTGCGCGGTGGAGCGCCTCACAGACATAGATGTTGCCGAGCCCGGCCACGACCTTTTGATCGGAGAGCGCGGCTTTGAGCGAGGTCTTCTTCCCTTTGCATGCGCGCGCCAGCATCGCGGCGTCGAACTCGTTTCCAAGCGGCTCTGGCCCGAGCGCACGCAAGAGCGGCTCCTGCTCCAACTCGGCGCGCGGAACCAGCTTCATCATGCCGAAGCGCCGGGGATCGTTGAAGGAAATCCGCGCCCCCGAGGACATGTGAAACACCACGTGATCGTGGGCGGCCTGCTTGGAGCGGTCATGATAATAGCCGCCCGGGGTGCGCTCACCGTCTGCCTTCGCGACGCGAAACGATCCGGACATGCCGAGATGCATCAGCAGGACTTCGCCAGACGAAAGATCGACGAGCAGATATTTCGCCCGGCGGCCAAGTCCGGCGACCGTCTTGCCCTCCAGACGAGCGACGAAATCTTTCGACAGCGGCCAGCGCAGGTCGCCGCGGTGGGCCTCGACCTTGGTGAAGCGGGCACCCTCCATGACCGGCTGCAGTCCGCGGCGGACGGTCTCGACTTCGGGTAATTCAGGCATTGTCACGAGCTCCCGAGGGAGACATAGCGTCCCCCGGGCCGTCGCGCTATGGTCCTGCCGCAAAAGGATTATTCGCCATGCCGCAAAGCGGGGAAAAGACCCACTTCGGCTTCCAGCAGGTGGCGCTGGGAGACAAACAGGCGCGGGTCGACGACGTCTTTCACAACGTCGCGCGGCGCTACGACCTCATGAACGATCTGATGTCGGGTGGACTGCACCGGGCCTGGAAGAGCACGCTCGTCAGCGCCCTCAACCCGCCCAAAGCCCGCGGTTCGTCCATTGGCTCGGGCGCGTTGGATTCGCGACCGTTTGCGCTGCTCGACTTGGCCGGCGGCACGGGCGACGTGGCCTTTCGGGCAATCGATGCAGGCGGCGCCGACCTGCAGGTGACTGTCGTCGATATCAATGCCGATATGCTCGATGTGGGCCGTGCGCGCGCATCCGAGCACGGGTTCGACGATGCGGTCACGTTTGTCGAAGGAAACGCCGAGGCACTGCCTTTTCCGGATCGCAGCTACGATGCCGTCACGATCGCCTTCGGGATCCGCAACGTGCCGCGCATCGATGCGGCCCTGAAGGAGGCCCATCGCGTGTTGCGGATCGGCGGGCGCTTTCTGTGCCTCGAATTCTCGACGGTCGATGTGCCTGGTCTCGATGCACTCTACGACTTCTATTCGTTCAACGTGATCCCGGCGCTCGGTCGCGCCGTCACCGACGACGCAGACGCATACCGGTACCTGGTGGAATCGATCCGCCGTTTTCCGCGGCCCGAGGCATTTGCCGAGATGATGCGGGACGCGGGGTTTGCCCGCGTGTCGTTCCAGCGCATGACCTGGGGCATCGTCGCGCTGCATTCGGGCTGGCGGTTGTGATCGCAGGGTTAACCCACGTTCACCGCCTCGGTCACGCCGGTTTCGTGTTCGCGCGCGAGGGCGTCTTCGGCCTCGTCGACCCGACGCGGTTGCCGCTGCCGGCACGGGCGGCGTTGCGCATCGCGCGGTTGATCGAGCGGCCGGCGAGCAGCGTCTCCGCCAACCGTCTCGCTACGGCCCTCACGCGGCTCGGTCCCTCCTACGTCAAGCTCGGCCAGTTTCTGGCAACCCGGCCGGATGTTGTCGGCGTGCAAGTGGCGCGCGACCTCGAGGCGCTGCAGGACAAGATGCCGCCATTCCCACAGGCCGACGCCGAGCGCACCGTCGCGGTTGCGCTGGGTCAGCCATTGACCGACCTGTTCGCGTCGTTCGGCGCGCCGGTCGCGGCCGCTTCGATCGCCCAGGTGCATCGGGCGGAAGTCATCATCGACGGCGGCCTCCGCGCCG
>Ga0207643_10000281_pt1 | contig 35370 bp, 36 predicted proteins | sample KBSMisM62_FD_184313 | JGI IMG/M metagenome (GOLD analysis project Ga0207643, IMG submission 184313) | Miscanthus rhizosphere microbial communities from Kellogg Biological Station, Michigan, USA - KBS Miscanthus M6-2 (SPAdes) (version 2) | ecosystem: Host-associated > Plants > Roots >... | reverse complement strand
CAGTGATTGTTGTCAAAATTCCAACTAACATAAAGATAGTGAGGTTCTTCCTAAACATTATTCACCAATATTTTAGAGAAGTATAAAAAATATAACAATATAATATGAAATTCTAATGATTCTATTCTATTTTGATAATAAAAGTAATTAATCATAATATTTACGTATTATGAAAGTATCATAATAGAAATTTGCTTTTTTCCGCATAGTATCTGAATAAAATTCTCGACTAAGATGTTTTGGAGAGCGAGTCCAAAGTCTTCACCAAAGGAATGGATTTGTTCGGGACGGTTTCCAAAGTTTCCCGTAGCTGTAATTAATTAACTTTAATAATTCTAAGACATTTTCAACTCGTTGAATCATGCTCGACATGTTTTATTATTGTTACCATGTAAGATTACATCTAAAAGCTAATTGTTTCTATCCTAAGTATTTTAGGTTATTTTGTTCATGAAACCTTCAGGACGTGACAAAGATTCAAATCACTTCCTATTACAATTTCAAGTAATTCTCTAACACAGTAACTATGACTTTTTTTTTGAATCTCCTTGATTTGGTGGCTAACAAAATAAATGGTTCTTAGAATGATTGAAATCTCCAAAAATGATCGACTTTAGGATTATTCATCTTTAGAACATACTAATTGGTGATATTCTAAATCGTTCGACAGGATACTTGACATGATTGAATGTACAGGAATTTGACTGTCCTCATACGAAAATGAGTGGAGTTATATTGAATTGAGATCCACAAAATTTAATTGTCCAAATCTATTTATTTTGATACGAGTAAGCAGTAGCGATGAGCAGATTCTTCAGAGCTAAAGACAAAGAGGATAGTTCAAAATCCGAATTGCCTAAAGATACGGACCATCTAGACTTTCAAGTGCGTGATCTATATAAAAAAGGTGTAAATTACATGTCAAACGACAAGTTAAGCGATGCCATACGTAGTTTTGAATTAGCTCTAAGATTAGACCCCAAGTATGTGGAAGCATGGATTAAGAAAGGATATTCCCACTTTCATTTGCGAGATTACTCATTCGCCATTTCCTCTTATGACATGGCACTGAACATAGATCCTGATAATCATGAAGCTTGGAACTTGAAAGGACTTGCGTACTATAAAATGAATAACTATACCAAAGCCATAGAATGTTGTACCAAAGCACTCGACGCGAATCCGAGTGATGGATTGGTTTGGTATAATTATGCATGCTATCTTACATTAGATGGCAAAATAGACGATGGGATGGAAGCACTAAAGAGGGCAATTGAAATTGACATTTCACATGCAAAAAAAGCCGTACGCGATAATGATTTTGAAAATGCTCGAGCTGAAGAAGGTTTCATGAGGATTATTGAGGTGGTTGTACTTGAATCATTACGCCAGGGTTATGATTACGTTGGAAAAATTGTTTGGGCAACAGGCATGGATAAACTTGACGTGGAAGAAGCTATTATGAGACTAAGTATGAAGGGGTTAGTGACAATAAAGCAGAAGAAATCAATTACTGGTAAGGAAGAATACTATGAGCTTTCGAGAGACATATCAGATAAACTAGGTGAAGTAAAAAGGTCTGGATTCCTCAAACCCAAGGAATATTCTGCTCCTATTCAGGAGATAAAAGACATCATAGAAATTCTGGATAAATCCATAGAGTCTGTCAAAAACGGTGATTTGAATCAAACTGTAGATTCATTTGGGCAATTAACAAATCCATCTAAACACGGAAATACAATGATTGAACAATTTTTTGATCAGCACCGTGACTTGAGACTTTATCAGGCAAGACTAGCAGATAAGGGTCAAGAATATTTGGATTCGCACAAGTCAGAACTGACAAGTCTGTTAGAGGATATAATTGAAAAGGTAAGAAGTGGTCCCTTATCTAGAACAATCTAGAATCAAATGGATTTACCTACTTTATTTTATCAGGAAATCACATTCGAAATACTGTTTCAAAATTCTAATCGGTTCTTGATTTATTTATTTTTGTGATGATTTCCTTAAACGTATCCATATTCGACTCAAGATAGTTTGAAACAAAATACATTATCCCATATTTTTCGCCCATACGGGAAACTAGATTATTCTTTTCCAATACATCCACATGGTGCTGGACAGCCTTGTAATCAAGATCCAAAACTTCAGCCATGCGATTTATGTTGAGCGGAGTATCTTGGAGCAAATGTATTATCTTGATCCTATTTTCGCCCCCTCTTGAACCTGCAAATAGATACCAAAGCAGTCGCCTAGCTGTAGGATCTGACATTTAGTTTACTCACTACACTCTTTTAATTAAAATTTGAATATGTATCCAAGCCCAGAACCATTGCTAGGAATACACATAATATTAATACAAGACAGGGCGTTAATTGAACCATGGAAAAAATTTTCACGGAAACAAGTGAAAAAGACATAACGCGAACCATTGCACAAATGTTCAATGAAACATTGATGGAATATAGCGATTGCGACGTAATTATCATTGGTGCCGGACCTGCAGGATTGATGGCCGGACGAGAATTATGTAAGAACGGTGTTCAAACTCTAATAATTGAGCAGAATAATTACATAGGTGGAGGATTTTGGGTAGGAGGATATATGATGAATCCAGTAACGGTTAGGTATCCAGCAAATAAAATTTGGGATGAGCTTGGAGTGCCATATAGAAAGATTTCAGAATCATTATTTGCCACCTGGGGACCTCACGCTTGTTCAAAACTAATTGCATCAGCATGTGATGCAGGAGTTAGATTCCTCCAGCTGACCAAATTTGATGATCTAGTTCTGAAAAATAACAAAGTAAGTGGAGTTGTCGTAAACTGGATGCCTGTTTCTGCATTACCAAGGAACATCACGTGCGTGGATCCTGTCGCACTTGAATCAAAAATAGTAATAGACGCATCTGGTCATGACTCTGTAGCGATAAAAAGAATGATGGATAGAGGATATGTGAAATGGAAAGGGATGGAGCCAATGTCCGTAACAGGAGAAGATGCGGTAGTAGAATATACCGGCGAGATCTATCCGGGACTAATTGCAGCTGGAATGTCAGCGACAGAGACTCATGGATTACCAAGAATGGGCCCAACCTTTGGGTCAATGCTCTTATCGGGCAGGAAAGCAGCGCAAGTTGCTATCAGTAAATTGAAGAAAGTCCCGAACCCGGATATAAAAATCAAGTAAGTGTCGAGTCAAAATAAGATTTACATATGAAATTATCATATGTACATCTATACTCGGCACACTTTACGTCTTCATTTTTTTTGAAAGAGGTTTCTGCTAATTTGCATGAACTTTTACCATGCGTTGATCTGGATGTAAGACCTTTGATTTTTGATTTTAAGAATTTACAAGTTGATAATCACAAAGACCGCAGAATAAATCAAGTATCATACAACAAGAGTGCGGATGGAAGCAGCAGTAGCCTGAGCGAGTCACCATATTTATCAAATGATAGTTGTCCGAAAATAACCATTATTGATGGCTTCTATCTTCAGAGACTTTACTCGAGGATAATAGATGAGAATGAATCGCAGTTGAGCCATATTCATCTCGTATTTGACGATAATTTAGTGTGTACCTACGACGAAAATGACGAGAGATATCATGCCAGACCCATAATTTGCGGTTCTCCAAGCATAATATCAATTCCAAGTATCATCGAAGGTCCCGCTAAACCTAAAGGATATTATTTCAAACATATGTTGAAAGACATGCTCTCTATTAGTAGTAAAGAAATAGAAAATGAATTTGCTGGTACATATGTTAGTTATTATGATCCTCGATTGATGCAAGTGGCTACAGGTTATGCTATTCAAGCTATATTTTTTTTTCTCACCAATGGTAACCCTTTCTGTTCGCAGTATCCCTGCAGATTATTCAACTCCCATTGGCAAGAAGAATTAATCTACACGCAGGTAAAAAATCCAGTACTATGTAAAGAACATCTGCAATTACTTGCCCAAGCTGGTAAATAATTGAAGAGGGATATTAGATATTCCAATCGTGTTATCAACTTAGTCCTTTTTCCAACATGATTCAATACGATGCGCTCTTTGTTTCCGAACAAATTATTAATGGTTAAATCTTCCATCCACTTAGTCACTTATGTCAAAAAATGCAAATCAAGATTCTCACGACTCGTTAGAAGCAAAGAATCTTTATGATGTCATAATTATTGGATCTGGACCAGCAGGTTATACTGCAGGTGTTTATACCTCACGTGCGAAGCTCAAAGCTCTGATAATTTCTGGTTCACTTCCTGGTGGTCAACTGATGACTACTAGTGAAGTCGAAAACTATCCAGGCTTCCCTAATGGAATTTTTGGACCTGAACTAATGATGAATATGCGACAACAAGCTGAACGATTTGGTACCACAATAGTTGATGATGAAGTGTTGAAGGTAGATTTCAAAAAATATCCATTTTTAATATCGACGCATTCTGAAAGTTTTGAAGGAAAAGCTGTGTTACTTTGTACTGGCGCTTCGCCTAGAAAATTGGGCATCGCCGGCGAACAAGAATTTAGTGGAAGAGGGGTATCATATTGTGCTACTTGTGATGGCCCATTTTTCAAAGGTGAGGAGATAGCAGTAATAGGTGGAGGTGATACTGCAATTGAAGAGGCAACTTTCCTTACTAAGTTTGGTAAAGCAGTTAAGATAATTCATAGAAGAGAGTTTCTGAGAGCCAGCAAAATCCTACAGGAAAAGGCATTTGAAAACTCAAAGATTCAATTCATATGGAATAATGTAGTGACAAAGATTAGTGGGAACAAGAAGATAGAAAGCATAGATATACAGGATATTACGTCTGGTAAGAGTCAAAATATAGCAGTAGGAGGTTTGTTTGTTGCTATAGGACATGAACCAAATACTTCGATCTTCAAAGACCAATTAGAATTGGATGAAAGAGGCTATGTTGTTCTCAAAGAGAATACAAAAACTAGTGTTGATGGAGTCTTTGCAGCAGGGGATGTTCATGACTATCGATACAGACAAGCCATTACTGCTGCAGGATTTGGATGCATGGCGGCACTAGACGTAGAAAAATGGCTAAGCGAAAAAAAATTTCGCAAGTAATTATTGCTTGATATATAATTCTGGTAACTTGTCCAGTGCAGAAAGATAGTCGCTTTCGGCTAAAACTTTTTGTTCTTTGTACAGACTTTTGAACTTTCTACCATCATCGGCAAAAATGCCCACGATAACTCCTTTATCAATTTCCTTTGAAAACTTTAACATTGAGGACATTACAGAGCCTGAAGATGGACCCACGAACAGACCTTCTTTATTGAGAAGGTCTTTAACTGTATTAAATGAATCTTGATTTGTCGCAGTCATCCATCTGTCGACTACCTTTTCTCTACGTTTGAAAAGATCTGGCATTGAGGATTCTTCAAAGTTTCTCAAACCCTGCAATAAATGGTTCTGTTGCGCTTGGATTGCTACCACCTGCAAGTTATCTTTCTTTTCCTTAAGAAAGGTTCCTGTTCCAGTAATAGTGCCTCCTGTTCCACAACCTGTAAAGAAATGTGTAACTTTACCATTTGTTTGTTCCCAAATCTCAGGACCAGTACTTTCATAATGCGCCAGGAAATTAGAATCATTTTCGTACTGATTAGGCATATAATAGACATCTGATCTAGGTTTTGCAATTGCGGTGGCAAGAGCAATGCTTTGATCAGTTCCCGCCCCAACTCGAGGACAAAGATCATCTGAAGTTTCATGAAGTGTTGCTCCTAAATTCCTTAGTATTCTCTTAGTTTCTTCACTTACTTTCTCTGGAATAACAATTTCAACTTTGTAGCCCATTGAAGACGCAATACCAGTTAATGCTATTCCTGTGTTTCCAGACGTAGGTTCGATAATAATGCTCTTATTCTTAACTAGTAAGCCTTTTTTTTCAGCGTCCTTGATCATCCAGTATGCTGCACGATCTTTGACAGAACCGAAGGGATTGTACCATTCTAACTTTGCATAAAATTTAATATTTTCAGTGGAATATGAAGTAAGTTCGTATAATGGGGTATTGCCTATACGTTGTATTATTTCGGGTCCAATTATAGATGTCATCTTATTCACTTTGTTTTTTTTATCACAAATTCTAGATCGTTATCTTTTTTTTCAATTGATAACAAATTATGACCAGTTTTATCTGCCCACCGTGTAATGTCCTCTTCTGATTCAGGATCATCTGCGATAATCTTAAGTTTGTCGCCAATGCCTAATTTTTCGATCTCAATTTTAGTCCTAAATACAGGTTCTGGACAATATAGTCCTCTAACATCGATAACCTTAGCAAATGATTCATTAGCTCCATTTTCAGCAGTCATATCCATCCCTAACACTATTAATCATGCTCTTGTTTATATTAAATGTTTATAGAAGAGATTTGCCTCGTTAAATGAGTTTGAGTTTTAGGCTATCTGAATAAATCGTCTTCTTTTGATCTGCTAATATTAGATATTGAAGAGTCTCCAGAGGTGTAATGACAACCACGGATAATTGCAACAGGAATTCGCGATGATTTTCCCATGACTAGTTCTGCTGCAGATGCCAATTCGTCAGCAATAGCAATCTCGGTAACCTTTAGAATTTTTCCATACATATCAGTTTTTCCGATATAACTCACCATCGGATCAATCCCTGCAATCCCAATTGCTACATTGACTTGGCCTTTCCTAAATGGCCTACCAAAGGTGTCAGAAATAATGATACTTACATTGATTTTGGTCCTTGACTTAATATCATTTCTAATCCTTCTAGCAGATTCATCTGGATTATCAGGCAATAATACTACATGATTGGATAACATACCAACATTGCTGGCATCAATACCTGCGTTGGCACAAACGAAACCATGTTTGGTTTCAGCAATAATGATATCTCTCTCAATTTTGACAATTTCGTTGGACTCCGAGAGAATAAGTTCTACCAATCGAGGATCCTTACCTGTATCCAATGATATCTTCTTAGATTCTTCGGACGGAACTATAGTTGATAAATCAGCAACTTTACCCTCTGCCTTCGATATGACTTTGTGTGTTATGACAACCACATCGTTCTCTAGTAAGGACTCATTTCTTTCTTTAATTGCTTCCATGATAAGATCAACAACATTATCTCCTTTGCTAATGTCGTCATCAATCAGAATTGGAATGATTTGTGTATTATAAAATTCATGCATATTGAACAATCAAGCAAGTGAGAATTAATTTCATAACTGTGTCTCTATAGTTTTACCAAACTTCTTTTCCAAAAGGCTTAGCAGGATAGAGAGATCTCTAATTTCAATCGTGGCATCGGCCCTCTGTTTAACTATATCTACCGGACAGAATCCTACAGTATATCCCGCTATATCAAACAATTTCAAATCATTAGCGCCATCGACTACTACAACAATATCCTCTTTTTTTATGCCCCATTCTTTAATGATGGATTTTACACCTATTGATTTATCTGAACTTACATTAATTATTACACCGTCAAGTTTACCGTCCTTGAAGATTAACTCATTTGAATAAATCTTATCCAAGTATAACTCATCTTTGAGTTTTTCTGTAATAATTGTGAATCCTCCTGAAATCGCTATCATCTTCCACCCAGCTTTCTTAAGCGAATAACAGAGCTTTCTTGCACCAGGCATTATTTCCAGATTATCAGCGATGTATTTTGCATCTTCAAATGAAGTACCTCTTAGTGCATTGACCCTCATCATGAGTCCTTCTTCCCAGTCAATTTCTCCCCTTATTCCCTGTTTTGTGATATCCCAAATTTCCTTTTCCTTCACTGGACCAAGCTTTTGAGCAAGAACTGGAAGGTACTCTGCATTGAGAAGAACACCTTCAACATCAAAGATTATCAGCATTTTAACTGCTAGTCGAGAGAGTTACATCACAATATATTAAGTTTATTCAGGTTAGATTTAATCCTGTTTCGCGATCTTATTAAGCACTTTCCCAAAAAAAATTCGTTACTAATCAGCATTAGTTTCACAGATATTATTTACAAAAGTGGATCATGTCTTGGTATTCAATCACTTTGTCAGGCTGAATGAATCCAGTATTTTCCCACCCTGTGAAATAAACTGTCCAGAAAGTATATTACTATTAATTGTTAATTTGACAAATCCATAATCATTATCATCTTGGAATTCTACTCCCCCAGCACTCCTACTTCCCTTAATGTCGTAATGTGATTCTCCGCCAGTTCCTGCTTGAATAAATTGAGTTGATTTATCTGGCAACTTTATTCGTTCATAACTATGATTATGTCCATATAGTACCAAATCAACACCATATTGGTCAAATAGTGGCTGTAATCTCCCTGCTAGTTCTTTTTCTTCAGGATGATTTGACGGACTCGTGTAAAGCGGATTATGCATTGCCACTATTTTCCACGGTTGCTTTGTATTCTTTAATTCATTTTCCAGGAATTGGGTATTTGACAAATAGGATTCCTCTGTATTGAGCAAGATAATCCTCGATTGACCTGCGTTAAATGCGAATAACATAGAAGGTTGCTCGAACAATTTTGCATAAGAGCTGCTGTCGTGATTTCCCTGTACTCCCTTAAACGGAATACCTGCAGTCTTTAGGGTATCAACAACGGGTTTAAATTCTTCGACAGAACCATATGAATAGTCGCCAAGTCCAAGTGCCAAGTTTATTTTATTATTTATCATAAGGTCTACTGTTTTTTCCCAGTTGTCATTACGGGCCGAACCCCAGTCACCCACTGCTCCTATGTAATAGTTTGATCCTTGAGTAGAGACTATATTTATGGATACTTCCGTTATGCTGGCATAGCTGTTTTGAGTATTTCCATTTACGGTTATTCTTATGTATCGCGTATTGGTATCAACAATATTGTACTTTTCAAGATTCAGTGTAGAACCTGTACTCTTGGAGCTTAGTACATTTGTGAAAGCTACTCCATCATTTGAGGTAGATATTACAAAATTGTTTTGTCTTTCGTTTCCCTTAAACCAGGCAACACTGACGTCACAAACCTTGTTAACTGTTCCCAAATCTAGTTGTATCCATGATCCCACACCATTATTGGACCACCTAGTATCCAAATTGTCATCAACAACGTTTGTGACAGGAAATCCAGTTTGACTAGCTGAAGTTTTAGTATTTTGAATGTGGCCATCAACACATTGAACTTGAGACTGACTTGATGATGGTACCAGTGCTCTAATCTCGGCTATACTTGCATAATTATTTTGAGTATTACCATTTACAGTAATCTTTACGTACCTTGCAAGTTTCTCAGAAAAGACATATTTTTCATAGGATATTGACTTTCCACTACTTACTGTCGATAATACAGGCTTGTACGATTTCCCATCCTGAGATGTTGATATTACAAAATTATTCTGCCTCTCATTTCCCTTATACCATGCAATATCCAGGCTACAAATATTTTTACTTGATCCTAAATCTAGTTCTATGGATGAACCTATTCCATAATTGGACCAGATAGTGTTAAGATTATTATCAGCTGCATTTAAAGATGGAAATCCACTTTGGCTGCTGGCTGCAGATATCTGAGAAATTTGACTTTTCACACATGATTCAGTTATTGATTTGTAACCATATATTCCAATTTCACTGATACTAATCCAATTGCTCTGGGTGTTCCCATTGACCTGAACTCTTACATACCTACCTGTTGAGGATTGGAGATCATACTTTTGTTCAGTTAATGACGTACCATCACTTTTACCGGAGAATGCATTGGTAAACGCATTACCATCTTTTGAAATTGATATTACGAAAGTATTTACACGTTCATTTCCCCTATGCCAGTTAATCCCTACATTGCATATTACGTTCTCTTGCCCCATATCGATTTGTATCCATGATCCAAGGCCCAAATTCGACCATCGTGTATTCAAATTCTGATCAATTGCATGGGATGGAAGATTTATTGAATCAGATCCACTCGCAGTAATCCCATTGAATGGAAGCTTTGAACATGCATTAGATGAGGTAAACGGATCAGATTGCCCGTATAGTTGAGAATGTTGGACAAGAAAACTTGAAAAAATAAGAATCAGGAATGTAACAATGGAAATACCGTATCTCGAATGAATGCCCCTCCTTGCATAAGAAGAAGCGGATTTGATTAAATTAATCACGTTTATTTGATTGGAATCCGATATAATTACATACTATTTAATTTTTATTGACTGAATATTTCGTTTTTTCGATTTTCATAGACTTTGATTCTGCTCGATCATCTAGAATATTGAGATAAGGTGACCGCAGGAGAATCTATTTTGGCCGGCCAATTTACCAGTAGGCACTTTCACTAGATTCAGAGGTAGAGTTTGTTTTTTCAATAGTGAGATATTCTTTTATGCCTTCAAGATTCCTAAATAGACCCTCAGGAGCAAATAACGCTGGAGCTCTAGTGGTGGGTAGATCCACACAGCAATCCTCTTCAAATCTTCTTACATGGTATTCAACAAATTCAATTTGATTGTCTTCTAGGAGCTCTCTTGCAATTTTTGAATTCTCAGTATCATCGATTAGTAGTACTGGTTTGCGAATAGCCATATCCTCATTATCAAGTAGATATATTTAATTCCAATTTTTTACGAGTGGTAAATTCAATAGTTCTGCAAGAAATTATGTCTCAGTAAAGAATTTAGAAGATATGTCCGAATTTACAATATTGACTGCAATTCTAAACCTGAAATTCCCCTTTGAACTAAAGGACGATCAATTAAAGGCAGTCAAAGCATGGTTAGATAATAATTTTAAAGGCTCAATAATCTATAGCACTGGCACCGGAAAAACCGAAATTGCTTTTGAATGTGCGCGCAGACTGGCGCACATGAGATTTGCCAAAGCCCCTGCTAGAACTGAAGAATGTAGCAATTCGAATGAGAAATTTAGAATTTTGTTTCTTGTACCAAGAATTGTTCTTATCGAACAGAACGTGAATCGTCTGGTTAGCTATGGCTTGCCAAGAGAATCAATTGGAATGTTTTTTGGTGAGCAGAAGGATATTAAAGAGATTACCATTGGCACCTATCAGAGTACCATAAATCATTTACAATTGTTAAGGGATTCTGATATGTTAATTCTTGATGAAATTCATCTTCTAAGTGACACAGCTAAAGAATTTAGCAAGATATTTGATACCTTAAGTGATTACCCAACTAAAGCTGTATTAGGACTAACCGCTACCATAAATGAGAATGATCCAAGGTATAATACAATAATTAAAGCATTGCCACCTGTCAAGAAGTACATGATCAAAGATGCAGTCACAGATGGGAGACTGGCCAAACCGCAAGTCATTCCTGTCCCTGTAAGTTTTACGGAATCTGAAAAAAGAATCTATATAGAAACTACCAAAAAGATATCATTTCTCTCCAGGAAACTTGGGGCGTATGATCCAAAAAAAATTTCAAATATATTATTCAAGGGAGGATATAATGCAAACTTAGCGAAACTGTGGTTTGCTAACGTCAGAAAAAGAAAGGATTTACTCAGCTCGGCCGATAACAAGTTATCATCTGCAGCAAACATTGTTAGAAAACATCCATCAGAACCTATAATGATATTTAGTGAGACAATTGACTCAATATTGAAACTGGGGAAAACATTAGAGTCGTATGGAATACCATCTAGGTCAATTCACAACAAGATACCTATTGCTCAAAGAAAAAAAATTTTAGAAGAATGGGGAAAAGAATACTTTCCATTGCTATCTGTTCATACCTTAGAAATAGGATATGACATACCTGATGTCAGAATTGCAGTAATAATTTCAAATAGTTCAAATTTTAATCAGATTGCTCAAAGAATTGGTAGAGTGATAAGAAAAACTATAAGGAAAAACTATGCATTGATTTATGTTATTTATATTAGAGATTCCAAAGACAGTAGTACCCTTAGAATGGTAAAGTCTACAGTTGATTTTTCAGACAGGGATAACCAGCTGAAGTTGACATCATTTACATAGTCCAAGAACTGAGATTTTAGCTTGTCATGTTTCTTTGTCTTCTTTTACTCGTTAGTGTTTCTGAAGTACCGCTAGATACAATTTCAATTAATCTTGCTTGTTGATTGTCATTTTTTGGCCTCAATAACCTACCCAATCTTTGTACAAACTCCCTACTACTACCAGTCCCACTAACCAAAATACCCAACTGTGCATCTGGAACATCTATTCCCTCATCCAATACTTTTGAGGTAACAATTGCGTTATATCTTCCGTCCTTAAAACCGCCAAGAACGTCTTCTCTTTCCTCCTTAGAAGATTTGTAAGTGATAAATGGAATAAGAAAGGCATTTGAAATATCGTATACTAGCTTGTTATGTTGTGTGAATATTATTGTCTTAATTTTTTTATTTTCAGATAGTATATTTCTAATTTCATCAATTTTAGATCTACTATTTAGTGCTGTGTCAACAGCTTTGTTTCTTGCAACTAGAGCCCTTCTGGCCAAATTATTTCTAGATGAGATCATAATTAACCGTTTGAATGAATTATAAGAATTCATTTTCAATCCAATTTTCCTCAAGCAAGTATAATACAAAGTCATGTTTTCTTTATATTTCTGATATTCTTCCTTTGACATGAAAGTTTGCTTTCGTTCTATGACATAATTTGCCAGATAATTCTTCTTAGCCAACTCGTTAGCTGTAATTTGAAAGGTAGTTTTTCCAATTAGATATGGAAAATCTGCGTCCAAGCGGTCTTCGCGTTCTATAGTAGCAGTCAGACCAAGTCTGTATGGTGCAACGAATGTTTCTGCAATTATTCTATAAGATGGCGCCGGCAGATGATGAACTTCGTCAAATACTATCAAAAGGAACTTGTTTCCAATCGATTGGGCTTTAATATATGCTGAATCATATGTAGATACAGTAATTGCTTGAATGTTCTCAGTTCCCCCTCCAATGTTCCCTATTTCAATATTGAAATTTTTTGAGAGAATCTCAGTCCACTGTTTGATGAGATCGAGTGTAGGCACGACTATCAATGTTGGGGAATTTATCTTCTCAATAATTTTCACACCAATCATAGTTTTTCCAGCTCCAGTTGGAAGCACTATGGATCCCATTTTTTCTTTACTCCAGCTTTCAATTGCCTCTTTTTGATAATCACGCAACTTTAGCTTAATTTTTGGGAGTTGTCCCAGAGGTAACATATCTAATACTTGATCATCATATTCGATGTTTTTTGCTTCAAGATATTTCGTTATTTTCTTATAATTTATTCCGTAGGAAACCAGAGAGTTGGTCTTTGAGTCTAGTCTAGTGTAAGGTAAGCTTTTCAGTCCCTTTATCACTATTGTTCCTCTATGATACTTCAATGTAACCTGGCCGGAACTCAATTACATAATCTCTACTTGACGATCATTTTTAGATATCTACCTACGATTAATTAGAGTGAAAGGACTTAAATCGATTCCAACATTAGAATAAAAAATGTGAACCTGCCGACGTGGTTTGCATCATAATTGACTCAAATCCACATAGCAAAGTCACTACTGAAAACTGCAGTTCTTTGAATTGTATCGATTTCTATATGGATTTCACGACGAGGTTTATTAGACTCACTCATCACAACATCCATGGTGGGATTATCTGTGATTTTGACCGCCCTGTTCTGTCTGCCGGTTTCATAACTACCTTTGGATTTCTTATAATTGCTCAATTCTGTCTCTCGATCTTGTTGATTTTCCAACTGATCTACTTTCGAGCTCATCGTACAATAATGCGAAGTATGTATTAATAATAATCAATGGTTAAAACTATTTGTCAAAGGGGTGGAGAATTTGAATAATCTAATCGCTCCTTTGAAATAAAAATGTACGAATTGTCCCATTTTACAAATTTTTTCTTGGATGATACAATGAGAAAATTGCCAGCGATTTTTTCCTAATCCATAGTCCAAAGTACGATAATATTAGCAAGTTACAATATCAAGGAATAGAATATAGGAAATGGAAATGCCTAACGACTCAATTGGAAAGATCCGTGCAGAAGTTATCAATTGCAAATCATGTGACTTGTGCAAGAACAGAACTAATGCAGTTCCCGGGGATGGTGATTCTAAAGCAAGTATCATGTTCGTTGGAGAAGCTCCAGGAAGGAATGAGGATGAGAAAGGTAAACCTTTTGTTGGAATGGCTGGAAAAATCCTTGACGAAACTTTGACGAAGGTAGGACTAGTTCGATCTAGAGTATACATTACTAATGTCGTAAAATGTCGACCACCGGGCAATAGAGTTCCAACGGAAGATGAACGACGAACTTGCAAAGACTATCTTGAAAGGGAAATTTCGATAATTTCTCCCAAAATTATTTGCATTCTAGGTAGAACAGCCTACCAATCATTACTTGGCGGTAATTCGATCCTAGGTAATCGCGGTAAATTCATTCAAAAAGACAACAGACTTTATTTTCTTACAGTACATCCTGCAGCTATAATTTACAACAATAAACTTCGAAAGGTTCTAGAACTCGATTTGGAAACATTGGTTAGAGAAGTTAAACGATTAGAAATATCCTAGTAGGTTTTGAATTTAAGCAAAGACTCGCTCAGAAATTTTCGGCTCTGACTTTTAGAGCCTCGTTCATCGTAACAAAACTTTCCCTGAGACTTTCATCCAACTTGTTTCCAACTAATCTAACACCCAATCCACTGAATATTTCCTTATGGGAGAATAAAATTTTGTCATCGTTGGAATTTTCAAGGATAAAAATGCGTTCCCCATCAAAAACACCAGGCAGAAATGATTTTCCCTTCCACCTTAACTCTTTGTTTGTTTCGCATCTTGTTATGATTGGATAATATGTTCTTTTTTTTCCGCTAATTGTCTTAATGTTAACTTCAATTTTAGAATCCAAGGTAGCACTTCCTATTACTTTTGTCATGAATGGATTCCACAATTCATATTCCTCAAATTTCGTTAGAATACCCCAAACCTTTTCTGGAGTAGAATCTATGACTATGCTCGTTTCTATTGTTTTCAACTAGTCTAATATTAGACTTTGATTCTTAATAATGAATCTTTTGATAATCCGAAGTTGCAGAGTAAATCCGTATGAAGATTCATTATAATATCCCCTCATGGTTTTAAGCTGCGTGCCCTAAGGAGGTAACTTGAATACATACATATAGAATTAAATCTAAATAATCAGGCTTGTTCTATCAATTTATGATTTTTCGGGGATTCATAGATGGAAATAATTTGTGATACTAGTTTTCTGATTGCATTAGTTTCCAATCCAATCAAATGTCTGGACAAAGTCGAATACGAAATTGGAAAGATAAAGTTCATTGTACCCACATTTGTTCTTGATGAGCTAGAATCAATTAAGAAAAAATCGGGGCCCAAAAAATCAATGATAGCAAATACAGCGATTCAAATATCGAAATTGAAATTTGAAATCAAAGATATTGGTAAATCAAGAAATGTGGATAGCGATATTCTTAATTACGCAATTAAGAACAGAAGATACGGTGTTGCCACATTAGATGGCTTACTCCTCGATTGGCTTCGAGGAGCAGATGTAACAACAATTACACTATCTAAAAATAAAATGATCATAGCTAATCGATATTTTGAAGGGTAGCTTTAAATCCGCAACCCATTCCTAATTATTCATGTTCAAGTACAATGATATTGGCATAATATGGACAGGACATGCAGGTTTTAAGATAACTTATGAAAACTTGAAAATCTATATCGATCCTTACAAATTAAGCAAAACATACGAGAATGTTTCTGATGCCGATATTGTACTTATAACCCATAATCATTTTGATCACTTGTCAATTGAGGATTTAAAGAACATTGTCAATGAAAAAACGATCATTGTTTCTGCTCAAGAGTGTGTATCGCAATTAAAGAGTCTGAATGTGAAGGAATCAATCGGTATTGATCCGCGTAATAGTGTGAAAGTGAATGACTTGAAAGTTGAAACTGTTCCTGCATACAATGTTGATAAGGAATTTCATCCAAAGAATGACAAGAAAATTGGATTTATAGTTGAGCTTGGTAATGATCGGTTGTACCACATTGGAGATTCCGACATGATCCCAGAAATGAAGGATACAAACTCGACTATCGCATTAGTACCTGTTTCCGGAACTTATGTCATGACAGCTGAGGAAGCATCAAAGGCAATAAATGAACTTCTTAGTCCAAAGATTGCAATTCCAATGCATTATGGTACAATTGTAGGTAATAAAGAAGATGCAATACGATTCTCAGAACTGGTCACAGTATGTAAAACAGAGATTTTAGAGTCAGAATAGTTAAAATTTTTTTCAAAAATTAAAACTTATATACGATCTGTTTTCCTAATATCATTGAAAATGGCAGCTAAAAAGAAATCGAAGTCTGCTAAGAAAGGAACTAAATCAAAATCAAAATCAAAAGCAAAGAGGTAATACATTCTTAGTCACCATTATCTCTTACTTTCCCCCTTTCTTTTATTAGAAACAAAAAAAATTTGAAAAAGTTTTCAGCATGGATTATTTAGAAAATAAGATATCCCAAATTATTTTCAGTACGTTAAAAAATGAGTGAAATCAACAAGCATTATCATGTTATCTGGAGACGGCATCCTATTTCATGTGGGAAATTATAATTTCAAAGTTCGTCATATGTTAGTAATAGCAGTGTTGGCTATTGCGTTTTCAACAGCTTTCATAATGCGCTCATATCCGATAAAGTATGGCTTCTATCTCAATGAATTCGATCCGTATTTTGATTACAGGGCAACAAAATACATTGTCGACAATGGTCTTGACGCATATCTAAAATGGCATGATAACATGTCATGGTATCCGGAAGGTCGAGATATACCAAGGACATCACAGGTGGGACTGCATGTAACTGCTGCATATCTGTACATGATATTCGGTGGAAATAGCTCTATCTTAGATTTTACAATAATTTTACCGGTAATAGTAGGATCATTGACAACTATTGTCGTTTTTGCGCTAGTCAGATCACTTGCCGGAACTACCGCGGGCTTGTTTTCTGCATTACTCATTGCCTTTACTCCAGCTCTTATTCAACGTGGAAACCTAGGCTGGTTCAAATCTGAACCTCTTGGGCTATTCTTTGCGCTCTTGGCTCTGTATCTACTTATATCAGCAATGAAACATAGGTCCGGTATCGCAGTAGTAAAAGCAATTGCAGGAGGACTATTACTGGGACTAGCCAATGCTTCATGGGGTGGAATTCAGTACTTTAGCATACCAATTTCATTATTCTTTTTCGCGGTAACCTTTCTTAGAAATGACATTAAAGTTCCCTTAATTGTTGCGATTGTCTTTACGGCAGCTGCAATATTTGCGGCCGGCATTTCACCCAGACCAGGATTGTCGTTTGTTTTCGGACTTCCAGGTATTGCCTTAATTGGAGGAACAATATTCCTAATAGCTTCATCAGTTGTTAGGAAATTTAGTTCGTCCAATACTTTTTTAAGAAACAATTGGATATTGCTTGGAGCTTTTATTGCTATTGCAATAGGTATAGTTGTTTCAGGAAGTTTCCACGGATCCTCATTCAGATATCTAAATGCGGTTAACCCATTTCTATCCTCTCAGAATCCACTCGTTGAATCAGTAGCCGAACACTTTACTCCAACTTTAGTAGAATACTTTACAGATTATTCAATTCTGTTGATGTTTGCGGGATTTGGGGCGCTCATGGCATTTAGGCGACGAAATGACACATCGATTTTCGCATTGATAATTGGAATTACTGCGGTTTACGTAAGTGCAACTTTTGCAAGACTACTCGTATTCTCATCAATTGGAATAATACTCTTGGCAGGAATAGGTCTTTACGAAATCACAAGAACTGTAATCAATTACAAGGCATTAGAACCCTCACATAAAAGAAAACGAAAGACGGAGGTTGAAAAAACTTCTCAGATGGACAAGCCGATAAAAATTGTGTATGCAGTTATAGTTGTTGTATTAGTTTCTATTCCAGTAATAGATAATGGCGTCTTGTATCCACAGAATTCAAATTGGTTGAGTTCTGCGGATATTCCTCCTTCAATAGCGAATGGAGGCACCGGATTCAGAATCAAGACCAATGATTGGATAAATGCTTTGGACTGGATAGCTGCTAAAACACCGACCAATTCAGTAGTCGCATCTTGGTGGGATTATGGTTACTGGATTACAACACTAGCAAATAGAACTAGCTTGGCTGATAATGCTACAATTAATCAAACTCGAATTGCAACCATAGCAAAAATGTTTATGGACCAAACTGAAAACGGTCTCAAAATTGCTAAAGATCTGAAATCTGACTACATTGTAGTATACATTGTAGGACAAAGATTTAGTGGAATCAATAGTAGTGAACTATATGTTTTAGGTAATGGGGGCGACGAAAGTAAGAAACAGTGGTTCATAAGAATAGGTGGATTTAATGAAAATAATTATCTTGAACAAGATGGATTTACTCCCACTCCGTTCTTCTGGAATAGTACCTTATTAGGACAACTGATACCTTTTACTCCTGTATCATATATCCTAAATGGTGCACCGTCAGGGGAATATCAACCAGGAGCCATGGCGATATATGCAAAACATATCAAATATCCACAAAATGCCACAGTTGATCAACCATTGAAACTTGCATACTCATCAGACAGCTTCAATAGTAACAGGCCGGGCTTATTTTTCGGAGTATTAGTTTATGAAGTCAATAAAAATTATGTGCCAAAGACAACATCAGATCCTTATAATGAAATTATTGGAAATCAAGAGAAATTTTCAATAAACGGTACTTCTACTAGTAGTGTCATGGAATCAAATAATCAATCTAAACTTGCCGTATTAGATACGGCTCAGGGTCCTATAACTATTGAATTCTTCCCTCAAGTAGCACCAAACCATGTATCTAATTTTGAGAAACTTGCGGAATCTGGATTCTATAATGGAACCATATTTCATAGAATTGTGAAAGGATTTGTAATCCAAGGCGGAGATCCAAATACTAAGAATAGTACAGACAAAGCAGCTTGGGGCACAGGAGATCCGGGTTATAGAATTGACGCGGAATTCAGTAACATACCTCATGAAAGGGGAATAGTTTCAATGGCAAGATCATCAGATCCAAATAGCGCTGGTTCACAATTCTTCATTGTCTTAAACGACTCGAGATTTTTGGACAACCAGTATACAGTGTTCGGTCGAGTAGTAAATGGAATGGATGCTGTCGACAAAATAGCCGCACTACAGACGGTACAAAATGATCAACCACAAGATCCTGATGATGCAAAGATAAACTCTATAAAAATAGTAGAAAGAAATGCAACTTCAAATTGAAATTGACAATCAAAAATGAATTGATGTTTCTTATTTCAACAAAGCAGCATAAATGAATGGCAACAATGTAGTTGCCTCACCATGAATTGTAGTTTGTCTAGCCCTTCCCTTTACTTTTCCCCAGGATATTGCTTCGGCAACAAGGGCTCCACTCAAGCTACCATCCCACTCAGATGCGGTTGTAATAGAAACTGCGTAGTCTAGTCCTCCTCGGAATTGATTCCACCAAAGTGTATGGTGTTTTGAAATTCCACCTCCAATGATAAATGCACCAGTCTTGGACGCTTCATAAACCAAATCAGAGAGCCTAGTTTCATCCAGCAATAAGTTTACAATAAAGTCTTTATGTTTCTGATAAAAGAACCATATCTGACTCCCAACTGCTCCATCTACTATGCCAGGAACTATAACTGGAATATCATTCTTGTATGCCCAGTGCAAGAACGAACTATCATCCAATGATTCTCCAATGCTTCTTGTAATATCAAACGTAGAGATATTTCGTATTCCTTTCTTGTACAAATTATTCAAACAGGCTTGCACCTTATCTTCAATGACTGGCCCATAATTATTTTGAGGAACCAATACATTTCCCAACCTATGGATATTCTTTTTATAAAGCATATTATCATCCATTCTGAAGTCACCTGAATAGTATTTTGTACTAGCACGTGCAATATCGTGATCCAGTGCACCACATGTTGTGATCACGCAATCAAACATCTTACGTTTTATCATATCTTTTATGATTCCTCGAGCTCCAGTCGAGATTATAGAACCAACAAATGACAGGAATCTAGTACAATTTCTATCCTTTGTCATTGTGCGAATTATATTAATACCATCCCAAAGATTTTTTGATTCAAACCCGCCAGATTTTGCCATACCATCAATTAGTAATGAAATAGAATTAGATTCAATTTTGTAATCACGTACTGAATCGCTCAAAATATTCTTGTCCGATTTTTTTGTTCTTTTTGGTTTCAATTGCCAACAGATAAGCTGCCTGATACATTATTATTTTTATCTATTTGAGTTCGAATTGTGCTGGGAATTAGAGTAGTAATATACATTTTCGCTAAATACCTGCCAAAGGGCAATTGAAGTTATCTCATTTCGTCACATTATTATAATGATAATTTGGTATATCCTCAAATGCGTGTTAGATATTGGCGTTTGTCAGTTAATGACCTACTAAATTCAACATATCCCCAAGAGAAGGCAAATCACTGGGAAATAAAATGTCTCCAAGGAGAGTATGAGCATTTTGGAGTTTTTTGGTTTAGATATGGAACTCCTTTTGACAAGGAATTAATTAATGGAATAAGTTTTTACTATAATGATATTTCACAAGAAAAAGTTAAAGAATTACTAGATTTTCTGCAACAAAAATACGGAGGTGAGGAATTGTTCAGGCAAACCAGAGTTTTCCTTCAAGGATCTAAAGAATTCAATGACAAAGATGAAATAACAAACCTGGCCAACGAAATCAGCTCTAAATTCAATGGACCGATTGAAATTACCTTAGAATTTGAGAAGGTAACTCAAGAAGAACAGGAACAAAATGCATTTAATTTTCCTGCAGGTAAGGCCCTTCCTATCGCCGGTTCGGAGTAACCTAAAACTATGAAAACAAACTTGCTTTGATACTTAGATTTCTGTAGTATTGTCCTCAAGTATAGATTTGATTTTCTCTCTCAGCTTTGATATACTGACTGGTTTACTAATAAAATGAGTAACATTAACTGATGGTATAACCTTACTGAACTCTTCCTTGTTTATTTCAAATGCTGTGATAAATGCAATCTTCATGTTAGGATCAGTATCTTTAATTTTCCTATAAAGCTCAAACCCGTTTACTTTTGGCATCCTAATATCGGTAATTACCAGATCATAATAATTTTGAGGATGATTCTGAAAATTATCAATCGCGTCGTCACCTTTTGAAAATGTGTCAACCATGAAATCATTTTTTGACTCTAATCCTCTTTTTATGACCGAAAGAATATCAGATTCATCGTCCACAATCATTATTCGTGGTGGTGAATTAGTTTTCTTACTTTCTGCCATATGTCAATTTTGATATGATTATCATATATAATAAGTTTCATTAGGAGAATATTGATATATCAAAAAAAATAATGTCTTCAAAGTGAGCGAAAAAGTAGACTGGTTGAGGCTTTTGCAGGAATCGAGAATCAAAGAATTCAATAAATGGAGAATGGACAATATCTTTGAGAAAATCGATCTTAGTGGGAAAGATTTTTCTGGTAAAAATCTTTCAGACGCCTACCTAAACGGTATAAAGTGTAATGGAACTAATCTATCAAATTGCAATTTACAAAGAGCCAATTTTGCGCAATCTGAAATTATGGATTCAAATTTTGAGAAAGCTGATTTGACAGACGCAATTTTTCTTTATGGAAATCTGAAAAACAGCAATTTAGCTAATGCGAATCTTTCCGGTACAAACTTTATGTGGTCTGACTTGAGAAATTGTGATTTGAGCGGTGCCAAATTTAGAAAGACGGTCTTAGTTGAAGCGAAACTACAGAATGCAAAATCAAATTCATTAGAGAATCAATCAGTTTATCTAAAATTCGCAAAGATTGAATAGATTTTTTCATACATGATTTTTGAAATAGCATGGTAGTAATCCCAATAGATTAATACGATTGTGACGTCCAGAAAGATTGTTTGGAAGTAGATAAATTACGAACTTTAAAGCTACTTGGCAAATGGTCCGTCAATAGAGCCATGGGAAAACGTCGTCCATTAGTGGCTGTTTTTAGTTTGACACATTATTGTAATTTTTATTGTCCTATGTGTCCCTTCGGTGATTCCAACAAAGACGGACAGCTGAAACTTGTTAAAGAAAAGGACCTTACTACTAAACAGTGGAAAAGCATTTTTGATAAGGTCTCAAAGTATTGTGTCTGGTCAATTATCGAAGGCGGAGAACCAACTAGCCGGCCGGACTTCATGGAGCTTGTGAGATATCTCAACGAGCTCAATATGCCGACTTCTCTGATTACAAATTGTTCCCTTTTGCATAAGGTGGATCTAGAGAATCTAAAGAAATACATCCAGTTTATTACGTGCAGTATTGATTCAGTTCATGAAGAACCCTATTGTAAGGTTCGCGGTGTCCCCAGTAAAACTTACTACCGAGTTATGGAAAACATTGAACTTCTTAATCAGAACAACATATCGCATTATTTCAATAGCGTGATTACAAAGTATAACACAGAAGAATTTATTGATCAGAGTTATTTTGACAGAGCTAAAGAGCTTGGATCAAATGCCGTCTCTCTAACCTTTGTAGAAGATAGGGCCGACGTGTCATATTCATTATTACCAGATCGTAAGACAATGGCAAAAGTATGTGAAAGTATCCTAGATTATGGGAGAAGAAAATCTTCACCTCAGATCATGATTCCCCCTCAATATTTTGAACAGATTTTAGAAAATGGACGAACTGAATTCGATGAATGTGGAGTCTGGAAGAGTACATTTGTCAACGCTGATGGCACGGTACTGGTACCATGTTGGAAATTCAATAATTCAGAGAACAAGTATGACCTTCTTGAGAAAAGTATCGAAGAAATTTGGAGCGCTCCGCAATGGGATATTGCCAGAACTTGTCATGATTGTCAGGTACTTGGATGTATATGGTATTCTTCACAACCAATAACTACTTTTGCTAAAAATTACATGAATGGTCTGTCTCGAATTATTAATCAACATAAACCTGAATTGATACCATAATTCATACTATCGGTAGTATCGATGAAGTCAAATCATGTTGAAGAACGTTTCTTTAGCTACAAAATTTGTTTGACACGAATACTTAGATTATCATTATCTCGATAAAGTTCACCTGTAGCCCTGAATTCTCTTCCCTTTTTAATCAATTCTCTAGGGCCGCGATAATCATAGTGGTTCAGAACAGCTCGCCACTTACTATTGACTAACACTATTGCTTTTCCCGTCACCACCTTTTCAACTTCAATATTAAAGATTTGTCCTTGAATTTTCACTAAATTTTCTGAAGCAAATACTTTACCTCGAGTAATTTTTATTCGTTCAAATTTTTCGAGCATTTTCAATGCTGCATTCAACAGCACATCATCTTGATGCAATTTCTTTTGTAAAAGTTGGATATCTAATCCACTGTTTCCATGCATAGATACCAGAGAATATATTTTTCTTGCAGTACTTTGCACGCTGTTTCTAAGCCCGTTCATCTCTGAATCAAGAGTTGCCTTGAAAGATTTGGGGGTAGGAATTTTGATCATGTCTGCTCTGTCCAAGTTTTGTTTTATTTTTTGTCCATTCTTGTCTAAACATGAATCAAGCAATGCGATCTCTTCTTTGGTCATAGGATTATTCCGGGCAGAAATCCTATCAACTTTTTTGAATACGATCTGTGTATCAATTGAAGAAAGTATAGATTTCATCTTTTGTATTTTTTTTCTACTTACTTCGAGATAGCGCTGATCGATCGTATCCTTTGTAGCAAGAATTAGGACTGAGCCTATATTTTTTCTTCCAGTTCTTCCTCTTCTTTGAATATGTCTGATTTCACTTGGTATTGGTTCATAAAATATAACTAGATCTACTTGTGGAATATCAAGCCCTTCTTCTGCAATAGATGTCGCCACTAAAACATTAAACTCTCCTTCCTTAAATTTCTCTAAGATATTATTCTGTTCATCCTGTTTCATTCCGGGGTCTCCTTGTCTCTTTGATTGTCCTACGAATTTTGAGGCCTTAATCTTGTTTTTTGTAAGCAATTCAACAATATGTTGTGCCGTGTCTCGATATTGAGTAAAGATAAGGACTCTTGAATCTTTTTCTGCCTCCTGATTGAATTGGTGATTATTATTTGAATTGACTTTGGAGTTGAATTTCTCACTAAGTGTTTTGATAAGATGTTGAATTTTTGGATGCTCTTTGTTCAATTGATCGACCAATCTTCTAATTTCTATTACTCTATAATCATCAATCAACATCTTGTGACTCTTGCCACCTTCTTCCTGGATTCTATTTAGAAATGTTCCAAGAGAGTAAAATCCTTGACTTTCCATCAATTCTATACAATACATTAAGGAGAGTGCATTGGATTGTTGCATCAAGGCAAAATATAATGACCTTCGTCGTTCTTCAGGAATGGTAGTCAAATTACGCCTTAATTCATCGCCTAAAAAAATCAGATCTTTCTTATAGATCCATTTTGAGTTTTTTGTGATAATTTTCCTGCCAATTAACCAATCTAGTTTTTCATCCAAGATTCTTTTCAATATTGATTTGACGTACTGATACTCTGAAGGAAGATCAAACCATTTCCAATCAATTTCAATTGGATGGATATATCTTATTACGTCAGGGTCTTCCTCTGTCTTGTACTCTAAATGTTCAATAAACAGATTATTACAAATTTCTTGAATTTTATTTTTTTCCGATCCCGGGCTTGCAGTTAATCCAAGAATCAATGGAAAAGAACAATGTTTCATGTATTGATCTGCTATGAAGGTATATGCATAATCTTTGACTGCGCGATGAGCCTCATCAAAGACAATCAGGAAAAAATTGCTTAATTCAAATCTTTTTTCTCTTATGTCATTGCGTACTACTTCTGGTGTTGAGAAAACAAGTCTGATCTCATTTCTATTCCAGATCATACTTCTAGTGTATGGGGGTATTTTACCTGTTACTACAACCGTTTGGTTATCCGGAAACTTTAAGGAAGATACAAATGATTTCCAGTGCTGGTTCACCAACGGCCTTGTAGGAGCTAGAATTAAGATCCGCTTGCTCCTGTAATTGTAGAGCGTATTTATAGAAACTAGTAACGATATGATTGTTTTCCCCAGTGCCGTGGGTAAAATAACAAGCGTGTTCTTATTCAGAGCACGATTGGAAATATTCTTTTGATATTCTCTAAATTGTATTATGTTTTTTCTAAGAAGTGGATGATTTGTGAAGACATCCTTATCCTTGGAGGTCATGGTTTAACAAAGTGGTATCTTATCGCATTTGAGTTTCTAATAAAGGAATCTAAAACATTATGCCTATTGGAATCTTAGACTTTAATTTGCTTGTTGTTTAATGTTTCTAGTTTTAATTAGGAAATTCAATGGAGGAGCTTTCTAATTCTAATATTGGAATGTAAATTGAGTGCGTATCATTTCCAATCTTTTCAACAAAATTGTATTCGCCTGTAAGTTGTCTCAGTTCAATGAATTTCATACCTGGTTTTTCTTTTTCAACTATATAGTGAACTAATGCGCCACCTAGAGCGCCCGTCTCGATAAACAGAATCTCCTTTTCCCCATGCTGAATGTGATAGAGCATAGGTGTTAGTCCTAATGCAGATTGGGAAGAGAACAAAATCACTTTCAACATATCGTTCAAATTCTTGTATTTCAGAAAAGTCATTGGGGATTCATCTTTTGTCATACAAATCATAGAAAAAACACCTGAATTTCATTGTATCGATCCTACATGTAAAAATCGAGAATTTCATAAAGAAAATTCACAATCATTAACATGAATGTATTGATAGTCTTTGTTGGAACTTGATGTCAATTAGATGTACAGTTAAAGTCATCATGAGCGTAATACGAATTTTTGACGATCCAATTGCGCTATGAAGTGTAAGGTAAGGACAACACGACTATAATTCAAATATAGGTTTGTTCATACTCATACAATATTAAGAAATGAATGAAAAAAAAGTGTTTTTGTTAATCTCATTTTTGATATTTATCGTATTCGTAAGTTGTCAAACAATCAATACATTAACAAATTTCGTAGAGGCACAAATACCAACAATTGAAAACTCTACAAATCAGACCCCACTAGCTCTGCCAGATCTTTTTGCTAAGGTAGAAAAATCAGTGGTACAGGTGACTGAGGTAGATAATTCCAATGAACTAGGATCACGTTTAGGTTCTGGATTTGTTTACGACAATAGTGGTCACGTAATTACGAATTATCATGTTGTGGTACCTGGTTCCAACAATAATGATGAGCTGCAAGTTAGTTTCCTAGATGGTAATGTTTATTCCGCAGAGCTTGTTGGATTTGATCAATTTGCAGATTTGGCCGTAATAAAAGTAAACAATATTACTTCGGATAAGTTGATGCCATTATCGCTTGCTAATTCATCTGCTTTAAGAATTGGGGAAACTGTTGTTGCGATTGGAAACCCATTCGGATTATCAGGATCAATGACAGTTGGTATAGTAAGCGGCTTGGGGAGGCTGCTGCCATCCAACGAAAACGGAGAGAATCTCCAGGGGGCCACATCATCGTTTTCAATCCCTAACATCATACAGACTGACGCGGCTATTAATCCAGGCAATTCTGGAGGACCACTGATCGACACACAAGGTAGAGTTATTGGAATCAACACTGCAATATTTTCAAATACGGGTGTTTATTCTGGAGTAGGATTTGCTATACCTTCTAACACAATCAGCAAAGTTGTAACTTCGCTTATTCAAACAGGTTCATATCGTCATCCATATATCGGCATAGTTGGCCTAAGCCTGACTGCAGATTTGTCCAAGCAAATCGGACTGAGCCAAACCAAGGGATTTCTAATAACGAGTATCACAGATGGTAGCCCTGCTGAAAAGGCGGATTTACGAGCCGGAACATCTACAAAAACCTATAATGGCAGGGAAATCAACACAGGAGGCGATATCATATTAAAAATTGATAACAGAGAAGTCACGAAGATTGATGATATACTTGCATATCTGGAGAGTCAGAAACAAGTCGGAGACAGTGTGCATCTCACGATTCAAAGAAATAATGTCATCAGTGAGTTGGATCTAGTGTTGGGAGAAAGACCCAGTGCTGATAAGATTGATTCGTCACTAAATGATTTTCCAAATAGATCTCCACCGCAAAATGGAGATGGTAATTATCCAGAAGAACTGTATGATGAATGCGTCAGAGTCGCAGGAGAAAGCTTCTGTGACTTTCTATTTAGGAAATAGTGTTCTAATTTAGGATATCATTTATTATTTTTATCTACTCTAAAATAGAGTTTTTTGAAACATTGCACATATTTTAAATCATCCAAGTTTTTCTGACTTCACGTACCATTTTCCTGATCGCATCCCCAAAACCACGGCTCCAATATAGTTACCCTTCTGGTATACCTTGGCAAATTCCTTACCAAGGCCAAAAAAAGATAGTAACAGATTATCTTTTTCATGGTAACCTGATTCAATAACTTTCATGCTTAATTTGCTACTAGATTTGATAATTATCTTGCGCGCATCTGACCAATCACCATTCCATGAAATCATATCGAAATTTCCAAAGTTTTTTGTTGAGATCTGATATCCCTCTGGTCGTGCACTAAAATGCATATTTTTCTCCTTGGAATATGCGTTCATCCAATCAATGGCTCTGTTTCCCATCCCTGCTTCGACCCCAAAATTATCTGTACTGGCCAATATTCTGAATTCTTGAACATTAGTGATTTTAAACTTTGTAAGATTTGATTATTAGAGTTTAAGAACACATAATGTGGAAGTATCAGAAACGAATGATTTAAGTAAACTAAATTGTTTAAAATTAATATGTCAAGTGAAGTTAACATTCGCGATAGTCCTAATCATTTCATAGTTCTCGATGCAATTTCAAGAGGAATGAGCAGTATAGATAAAATATCAAAAGTAGCCAAGTTATCGAAGAATGAAATTGAATTAATAGTAAATGATCTTGTCTTTCAAAGATTGATAAATAGCAATGAAAAGAGAGGCTTCCTTGGTAGAAAAAAAATTGAATTAAAAATTACAGAAACAGGTATGAATCTTCTTGGGAACAAGAAGAAGGAACTACAGGACAAGGTTCAGGAAATGCAGCAATACTACGATAATGGTAATAGGACTCAGCTTGAATCACTAATGGATTCGAATAGAGCGTGGATGCCGATGATGCTATTTTCAGGTTTGATGAATATCCTGTTTTTCACCTCAATGATGTCGTTTATGGGCATGGCTATGAGTCCTATGGAAAGCTCTCTTGCTGGTAGTGGTGAAGGCAGCAACGCAGACAGTAGCTCTGCAGGAGCTGACGAAAGTAGTTCGGATAGCTCAGGCGCGGATACCGATGCGGGAGCTGATGGTGGCGGATTTGATGGTGGCGGATTTGATGGTGGCGGATTTGATGGTGGCGGATTTGATGGTGGCGGATTTGACTTTTAAGTCTTAATCCTCAGATTTAGATCAGAATAAAGGGAACCTGGTTAGTCTACCAAAATCAAGGTACAACTTCCAGATCAAATACTTTTTAGATATATTAGTGCAAATCAAGAAAAGAAAGGTCAATCTTTTTGTTTGGAAGTTAAGTCGCCTTTAGTAAAACTAGATGCTTTGCTGTATTTTTGAATTGTCCCTACTATCCAACTGACATCAGTCTTGGATCTAGCAAGACTTGCAATCTTTATGCAGTCCCTTATGTCCTTTGATTTCATCTTGTGCCATACTTGGGAAGCGACCTCTGCTGCAATCTCTTTTCCTATCCCCTCCTGACCGAGCATGTGAATTGATATCTCTTGAAAATTTTCAAAGTTGTATTGTTTAAAGTGAAGTACCATGAATCTAGAAAGTAAAGGAGTGAGCATATGATTAGTATCATTCGAAGTAGCAAAAACCCAGGTTTTCAACTGCGTATTTCTTGTTTTCATGTGTTTTGTTTCAGCTATAATTCCAGTTTCCATAAGACTGAGAAGAACTGTTTGATCTTTTATTGGCATGTGTTCAATTTCGTCAATCACCAAGTATCTGGGACGCTTTTCAAACAAATAGTCTACCATGCCTGATTTTGTACTATGTGTGCCTAGGGTAAAATAAGAACGATCGAGCTTCATGCAGCCTAGCATAAACAATGTTTTTGCTGAAGCAGGAGGACCAACAAGCAAGATGTGTATTGGTCTTTGTGATTCAAATGATAAGGAAAATAATTTTTTTATGTCTTCGTAACCTATTATATTATCAAACAGATCAGAAATCCCTGCAGATTTTTTTGAATTGATGTTAATGTTATTACTCTTTTCAGTCACTTCATTCTTGTTAGACATAATTTAGTCAACATACACTTCGATCTCAGCAATTATAGACATTCCTACAAAATCTTAATGCCTAATTACTGTAATTTAGTAGACGAAAATTCAAACTGTGGAAAAATTTTGTTTTGAAGGATGACTTAACTATCAGAATTTTTTCAATACCAGCCGATTTTCATCTTGAAGTTTATGTAAATAAATACAATATACTTGATTAGAACATATAATTTATTTTTGGTAAACTTCCTCAATCTCAACATGCGATATCGAATAAATGACATACTTGGTAACTATTAGTTTCTATTGCTAACGGTCCACTATTAATTGATAACTGCAATTAGCTTGCTCCTCATTTAGCTCGGAGTATTCTTGTCGTTTTTGTTCGTGCAACTTTTTATCTCCCGAAACAAATAATCTTGGTTAAACTAGTGAATCATCAAATCCAGGTAAATTATTATAGACATCATTAACCAACAAATCATTAATGCACCGCAGCAAGAAACAAAAAGACAGTGGTAAATCAGTAAAAAGATCCAGTGATCTCTTGACAGTTAGGTGGGAGAATAATCAAGTAATAATGATTGATCAGACAAAGTTGCCAGCTAAACTAGTTTATGTTAAGTATCGGAAATATGAGGACGTTGCTAGAGCAATAGAACGATTAGTTGTCAGAGGAGCTCCAGCCATAGGTGTTGCTGCGGCATTTGGAATGTCTCTAGCTGCTATTTCGAGCAAGGCAAAAAATAAAAAGTCTTTGCTTAAGGATCTGAAAATCGCGTATGAAAGACTAAGATCAACAAGACCTACAGCAGTCAATTTGGTATGGGCCCTGGATCAAATTATGAAAGTAGCTACTTCAAAAACCGATGTGGAGGAAATGAAAAAGTCAATTATCCTTTCCTCTCTCAATATGGCAACAGAGGATATTAGCACAAACAAGCAACTAGGCAAGAATGGAGCAGAAATGATTCGCAATGATGATGTCATTCTTACTCATTGTAATGCAGGTTCTCTTGCGACGGTTGCATATGGTACAGCATTGGGTGTACTGAGAGCGGCCAGTGATATGGGTAAAAACATCCGTGTTGTTGCAACTGAAACGAGGCCCGTGATGCAAGGCTCTCGATTAACTGCATTTGAATTAGATCATTATGGGATAGATTTCAGTTTGATTCCAGATACTGCTGTAGGTCACATAATGTCAAGTGGTTTAATTAAGCGAGTGATAGTAGGCGCAGATCGAGTTTTGAAGACAGGTCATGTCTACAACAAGATCGGTACATACCAGGTTGCAGCACTCGCAAGAAGGCACAATATCCCTTTTTACGTGGCGGCGCCCAGTTCAACATTTGATTTGACTAGTAAGGTTAGCGACGTAATCATTGAGGAAAGGAACAAGAATGAATTGATGAAAATGGGCAATAAGTTATTGGCACCTAAGGGAATCAAAGTTTTTAATCCAGCGTTTGATGTTACTCCACCCGAATTGATAACAGGGATAATAACTGAGAAAGGAATCATTAAACCACCATATGAAAAATCAATAGCCAGAATATTCTGAGTAATAGATAAAGTATTTAATCTCTAAGGATATTTTTATTATTGGATGCCGCAGAATATTAGTCAAGAACAGGTATACTCAGTATTACGGAAATGCATGGATCCTGAGATTCCAGTCAATATTGTTGATTTGGGTTTGATTTATGGTGTAAACATAAATGATTCTAATGATGTCGATATCGAAATGACGATGACAACTAGAGGATGTCCTCTACATGATACGTTGGTAAGTGATGTTAAACGATATATTGGAAAAATTGATGGAGTAGGGAACATTAATGTCTCCATTGTTTGGGACCCGCCGTGGAATATTGAAAGAATGGAACCAGCTGTGAGAGAGAAGCTGGGATTTGGAAAACCAAAGTTAAGATTCCAAGTAGACTATGAAAAGTACCAACCTATGATGACAGGTAGAAAGGTGACACAGGAGGATGGTTCATTAATTCTCGAGAATGAAAAAGAACAGAGATTCATGGTAAACCAAGCAATAGTTGATTTTTGGAATAGTTGTGATGGAACAAGAACAATTACCCAATTAGCAGATCATTTTTCATCTAAACTAGGTTTACCTAGACAACAGGTTGAACAAGAAGTAGTTCAACTAGTCCAGCAATTACTTGAATCTGAGTTGCTAAGACCGCCACAATAAAGATACAAATATTGTGTTCCAAAGATAGTATCATTTCAGCGACATCTACATTTAACAAGGTCGTAGTAGAATTAGGAATAGGAGACGGACAACTCCTAGAAAAAATAGTGAGGGATCGAAAATGTACTGATACGTGTTACGTCGGAATAGAAATCGACGCAAACCAAATGCAATTTGCCCGTGATAGGTTGAGAGAAAAAAATGTTTATCTTGTAAATGAGTCTTTTGAAAAAACTGTTTCGTGTTTTCCTGATAAATATGTCGATGAATTTATCTTTGTTCTCCCTCCGCCAGACTATATCGACAAAGATATGGAAAGTCGATGGTTTCCATTCTATCGAGAGATATTTAGTAAATTGAAAGATATTGGTTCCCTTACCATGGTAACAGAAATAATTAATGATTTACTTCAGCCTGTAACTGATAGTGAATTTAAGATATGGAAAAACTGGTTGATAAAGAAATTCATGAGTTTGGGATTTATCATGAAGGAGTTCCATTACGGTAGTCCTAAGTATTTTAACTCCCATTATTTGGAACAATTTAGGGGAGATACATCAAGGATAAGGATTGTAACTCTTATTCTGATAAAACCTCGTTTTGTACAAAGTTAGCCCTCCCTTGGTTGATTCATACAGTACTATTATGTAGTAACCTTATGTGATCATTCATACAATTTCTTGAACAAAACACAGAGTTGCATTCATCGTGGTGACATGGGACTGGATCCTGATGATTAAATTTCCTATTACAATATGTACAAAAAGATTCTAGTTTAGTAATCTCAAATTGAGAAAAAACATTACCACAATTACGTTTCTCCTTAAACCAACTTACATCCAAATTCTGTTTCTCAGCATAAGTCATAACTATATCATAGGCCTCATAGAAACCTTGGGCAAAAAACTCTCGGAAAGATATCTTAATTTTGCTTTTTCTGCTATCTGCGAACGATACAATCCATTTTTCATAAGGTATTGTATTATCTTCATCGGTGCTTGAAACAATCTTCCCTTTCTTTTTTGCCATATTTTTTCAATTAATATCAGAATAGTGTATCCCTTAGAATATATTTTTAATCCAATGTCTATCCGTTTTTGTTGGAACAGCTGAATCAAAATTATCATGCAAAAGTATTTGAGAAGTATTGAGAAGTTTATATGAAACAATATTCAATTATTTTAGATTGGACAAGACATGTGCGTACTGCGGCAAAAGTTTTGATGGAGAAAGCTGGCCGCACGTAGAAGGAAACTCTAATCTTGGAGTGTTGAAGATAGAGAATTTCTGCTGTGAAGAGCATAGAATCTTATTTTTGGAATCTATTTAGAATATCATTGGTTTATTTTCCAAATACTTGACCAAGGTTGTTCCGCATACTTCCCAGGCGTCCCTTTCTACTTTCTTTTACCTTAACATGTTCAAAACACTTATCACATAAAGATCTCAAATTTGATGGTCTGTTGTCTTTTAATGCGCCATTAATGTGTTCAAAAAAAGGACCATTACTTCCTTTAAGTTTAACAGAGCATTTTTGACATCTATGATGTGACCTTTCTAACACAGTCTGTCGTATACTAAGAGTCAAGATCTCATACTTCTTTTTATCAAAACTTGCAGTTTCTCCGCCGCCAAAAAATGACAATGATGAGTCTACGATAGAGCCAGAAATAACTCTTGCTATCAAATTTTCATTGAATATTTAAAGAGAATAACAAAATCGGCCTTCAAATAATTTCGTGAGCGTCACATCAAACAAACTTGATCGCTATAACAACATAAAGTAAACATTCCTATGATAAATTTCGGCAGTTTTAGAAAAAAATTATGAACCCTTTAGAAGGGTGTGACCAATTCAAATGGCACTTCATATTTGTCAAGTATACATTGAGCTCCGGGCATACAGACCACTCCGTATACAACAATATTATTGCACTCCAAGTCACTTTCTTCGTTTTGTGAATTGTTTTCACATTTGTTGATCTGTTGGCTTTCAGTATTGACTTGATCCTGCTTGTCTTCCTTATTGTCATCATCTTCCGCTCTAACTTGCTGAATTCCACTGAATATTGCTGTTGACACCAATGTTAGTGTAAGGGCCCATATTAGAATAATGATCATACCAACGTTTTTCATTACAACAATTTTTTATCTATGATATATTAGAAGTGCGTTACAACAATTAGTAAAAAAAGATGGGGATCATGTTGCTAAATTAGAATGTGTTAATTTCTTCTATAACAAGATTTCAAAGAAAGTTATTGTAACACTTTGATATGTATCAAATTTTTGTAATTCAAAGTGGACCGAGTGGGATTTGAACCCACGACCACCTACGTTTCCTCTGTAAATGCCAAGGTCATTTACATGCAAGGCAGGTATTCTACCAGACTAAACTATCGGCCCTATAAACACAGTATTTTTTTACTTGATAATTTAAGTGCTTTTAATTAGTCCCCGGATTAGACTATTCTTGATATTTCAAAATACACAAAATCGCAAGCGCATGATTCTGGAGTGGAAGGTCTGAAATGATTTGTTACTGCATACAAGAACCTTATCAATTAATTCATATTTACTTTGATAACTTTAATTGTTTGATTTGCCAGTAATAACTTGCAAGAAAAACTGACATTCTAAATTAGTTGTAGAGTTAACAAACTGACTTATTCATAGATGTTGTCTAGTAATCCAATATTTATTGAAAGAGACTGCCCTTGTTGATGACTTCAGGAATTGGGATTATCGTCCAAATTTTGATGCGTAAATGTGGAAATTCAGACAAATCCATGGAGTCAAGACTTGATTTCCCAAATGCATGATCTTGGTTATGTTAAGCTTTCCGAAAATCGAAATACTTTTAGCACATGCCCAAATAATTTGGGATATGTCCGCTCTGTTGAAAGATCGTGTTTGGGTTATGCTATCAGAAGTGGCCAAGAGGGGGGTTTATCCCTTGCATGGGTCCAGATTAGGAATATTCAGAATACCTGTAGAAATAACAGAGCGTTCTGATACAAGCGCCATTATTAACAGTTTGAAGAGTTCAGGCTTCAAGTTGGATTCGTACGCAGATCGAATCTATGTTTCAGATAGATGGACGGAAACCGGTGTTGACGCGATAACCCAAAAAGATGTAGAGGCGAACCTTGAAATCACTGTTGAAATTGTCACAGGCGATGTTGTTGACATAATATATCAAATCAAGCCCGTAGAATACTTTGGCGATCACTACTGGATTAAGAACTATAGACAAAAAACAGACAACAGAGCAAAAATAATTATTGACACCATAATTTGGAATTCCAAGATTGGAGATAAGTTAATAGATCATTATAAAAAATCACAAAAATTATCGGCTGAGGATTCCATAAAAAAACTGGACGAACTTACTCCGCTAAAAAAGAAGCCAGTTTCCAGAGACCCCGCGCTCACTCAAGATGCAAAAACCCAAGAAAATCTGACACAACCTAGGGTCCAGGCAGACACTCCCTCTGTAACGCCATCTGCGCAAGCTACTCCAGCAATGACTGGCGGGAACACAACGATTTCACTTACTGGAACAGGGGATTCATATTCAAAAGTAGAAGGTCCAATTGACCCTGAATTCAAATCAAAGCGCCAGGTGACAGGATCTTTCCAAGGAATTAAGGTTTGGGGTCCGGTTGACGCGCCAGGGCAATTAGGTATCTGGGGAACCGAAGTTACAGTGGATTTTGATATT
>Ga0207643_10000275_pt1 | contig 35710 bp, 29 predicted proteins | sample KBSMisM62_FD_184313 | JGI IMG/M metagenome (GOLD analysis project Ga0207643, IMG submission 184313) | Miscanthus rhizosphere microbial communities from Kellogg Biological Station, Michigan, USA - KBS Miscanthus M6-2 (SPAdes) (version 2) | ecosystem: Host-associated > Plants > Roots >... | reverse complement strand
TCGGCTGGGTCGAGCGGGGGCGGGGGCGGCTCGGCCGGGCCGAGCGGGGGACCGGCGGGCCGGGTCAGTGGGGATTGCGGAACTCGGCGCGCCAGCGGGGCAGGCCGTCCGGGCCCGGCGGCTGTTCGAGGCGGACCAGCTCGAAGTCGTCGCCGGCGAACGAGTCGACGTCGGCGCGGCTGAGCGGCCACGGGCCGATCTCCGTCTCGGTCCGCACGCCCTGCTGGGAGGAGATCACCAGCACCGTCCCGCCGGGCGCGGCCAGCGAGCGCACCGCGGCGATCACCCGCGGCCGGATGGAGCGCGGCAGCGACTGCACGGTCAGGCTCTCCACGACCAGGTCGAACCCGGCGAGCCAGCCCTCCGGCAGCGCGAGCAGGTCGGCCACCTCGTAGTCGACGGTGGAGGTCGGGTTGAGCGCGCGGGCGGCCTCGATCGCCGGGGCGGAGAAATCGAAGCCGACCACCGCGAAGCCGAGCCGGGCCAGGAACTCGGCGTCGCCGCCGAGACCGCAGCCGACCACCACGGCGCGTTTGCCGGCGCCGCCTGGCCCGCGCAGACCGCGGTCGGCGGCCCAGTCGGCCAGCAGCTGCTGCGGGGCGCCGCCGCGGTCCCACGGCAGCGGCTCGCCCCCGCCGCCGGCGGCCACGTAGAGGCCGTCGAAGAACTCCCGGCGTTCGGCCATGGTGGGATCGGTCATCCGGCGAGGTTAGCGAGCCGGTCGGCGACGGCCAGAAACTCGCGGCCGGCCGCCTCGGGCCCGGTCTCCAGGGTGAGCAGGCCGTTGGAGGTGCGCTCGATCGTGCCCCACTCCCAGATGGCGACCGGGTCGGTGCCGGTGCGGGCGGCGAGCCGGTGCGGGCGCTCCCACGGGTCGCCGGTGAGCAGCTCGGCCGGGTCCTCGCGCATGAGCACGCCGAGGTCGGCCTCGGGCTCGGCCAGCAGGCCGTCCGGGTCGACGAGCTTCCAGTCGACGCCCGCCTGGAGGGTGTTCCACTGGTGCACGTCGCCGTGCAGCAGCACCGCCCGCTCCGGGTCGTACGCGGCGGCCCGCTTGGCCGCGTCGGCCAGCGCGACCTGGATCGTTCGCTCGGGGCAGGGCCGGTCGAGCCGGTCCCAGGCCGACTCGACGTACGCCGCCAGCCTGGCCGCCTTCTCCGCCCCGGTCGGCAGCCCGCTGTCCGGGGCCGGCCGCCACAGCCGCATCGCGACCCGGCAGAGGATCTCGTGCCGCTGCTCGATCGGCAGGCCGATCCGGTACAGGGACGGGCCGAGCCGCTCCAGCAGCATCGCGCCGGACTCGTCGTCGTGCCGCAGCAGCCGGGCGCAGCCCTCGCCGTTCACCAGCCGGAGGACGGTGATCTCCTCGGCCGCGTGCCGGCCGTGACCGCGCTGCATCAGCAGCTTGAGCACCGCCGGAGTGCCGTCGGCCAGCGTGGCGGCGGCGACGAGCGCCTCGGTCGCGTCCGGGTAGACCGCGCCGATCGTGATCCGCCAGTCCCGTTCCAGCCGGGCTACGAGGTCCGGCAGCGCGGCCAGCCAGTCGTCCGCGCCGGCCGCGCGGGCGAACGACCGCACGGTCTCCGGCACCTCGACGCCCGCCACGGCTCCCATCCCACCGCGCCGGTCCAGTCGATTCTCACAGCAGGTCGGCGAGCAGCCGGGCCGCCCGGACGGCGCCGTCGCCGGAGACCGGCAGGTAGTCCACCTCGCGGCCGAGCTGGCCGACGATCGCGGCGGCGAGCCGGTCCGGATCGCTGGCGTCGGCGTAGTCGAGGCACTCTCCGGCGCCGTGCCGCTGCAGCCGGTGCCGGACGTGGAAGTTCTGCTCGAAGTGGTTGCGCAGTGGGACGTAGACGAACGGGCGGCGGTTGGCCGTCAGCTCCATGCAGGTGGTCAGCCCGCCCTGGACCAGCGCGACGTCGCAGGCCGCCAGGTGCTCGTGCAGGTCGGGCAGGTAGCCGCGGACGGTCAACCCGCGCCGGCGGGGCAGCGACGTCGGATCGATGCGCGGGCCGGTGACCACGACGAAGCGCAGGTCCGGGGCAAGGCGGCGGGCCAGCGGCACCGCGTCGGCGAGCCGGCGCAGCAGCGGCAGCCCGACCCCGGAGCCGCCGACGCTGACCAGGCAGACCCGCTCGTCCGGCCGGTAGCCGAGCCGGCGCCGCAGCGCCGCCCGGTCGGCCAGCTCCACCGGGTCGAAGCCGGTCACGTACCCGGCGAAGTCGAAGTTCTGCTCCGTCCACCCGCGGATCGACGGCAGCCCCGGCCCGAAGTCGTCCGGGATGATGTCCTCCGGGTCGCCGACGAACACCGACCGGTCCCGCAGCGCCCGCAGCCTGGCCCGCTGCTCGAGCATCTCGGCGTTGTAGTCGGCGGTCAGCGCCGCCTCCCGCTCTCCACCGGACGGCATCGGCAGCCAGCCGACGAAGTCGGTCAGCCAGGCGTACGCGGTCGACTTCAGCTCCGGGTTCTCGTGCAGGAAGTGGTCGACGTCCCAGGCCTCGTCGCCGATCACCAGGTCGTACCGGTCCTCGGCGACGACGTCGTGGAAGACCATGAAGTTCGCGACGAGGATCTCGTCCATCCGGCGGATGGCGCCGAACGCGTGCAGGTCGTGCTCGCCGCACTCCTCCTCGAAGTGGTGCGACTCGCTGGCCAGGTACGCCGAGGCCGGGTGGATGGTCTCCTTCCGGTCCTCCAACACCCTGGTCACCGGGTCCTGGGCCAGCCAGTCGACCTGCAGGTCGGGATGCAGCCGGCGCAGCTCGTCGGCGATCGCCAGGTCGCGGCGGGCGTGGCCGAGCCCGATCGGGGAGGACAGGTAGAGCGCGCGCTTCGGCCGCCGGGCGGCCGCCCTGACCCAGCTGCGGTGCGGCGAGCGCGGCACCACCCGCTCGACGAACGTCCGGATCTCCCGGTTGACCAGCACCGGGTCGCGGCCCGGCAGCCCGTGCCCGGCGCCGTCGACGAGCAGCAGCTCGGCGCCGGTCAGCTCGGCCAGCCGCTCGCTGATCGCGTGCGTGCGCACGTGGTCGTCGGTGCCGTGGATGGCCAGCACCGGGCAGCGGACCAGGGCGCACAGCGGCTCCACCGGGGTGCAGACCGCGCCGTCGCAGCCGAGCCGGCCGGCCGTCGTCGCGACCAGCACCTCCGGCTCGACGTCGAGCCCCCAGGCGGTCGCGTCCTCGATCTGCTTCGTCGAATGGGGCTCCGGGAACATCTCGGCCATGAAGAACCGGACGAAGTCCTCGTAGCCGCCGTCGAGCCAGTAGTGCTTGTTGTACTTCGCCCAGCCCTGGTACGTGTCGTACGGCACCGACCAGACGTAGTGGTCGCGTTCCGGCTGGGCGACCGGGAACCCGCAGGCGGCGCCGATCGCGACGATCCCGTGCACCCGGTCGGGGTGCCCGGCGGCGACCCGGATCGCCCAGGACGCGCCGCAGGACAGGCCGACGAGCACGGCCCGGTCGACGCCGGCGTCGTCGAGCACCGCGACCGTGTCGGCCGCGTACTGCTCGTCGGTGTAGGCGGCTGCCTCGCGCGGGCGGCCGGACCGGCCGCTGCCCCGGCCGTCGAAGGTGACCACCCGGTAGTGCCGGGCCAGGTAGGGCACCTGGGCCTTCCACATCCGCGAGTTGACGATCGACCAGGCCGGCATCAGCACCACCGTGGTGGGCCCGTCCCCGTAGCTCGCCCACGCGAGGGGGACGCCGTCCCGGACGGCGACCCCCTCCCGGTCGGGGAGCCGGGCAGGCCCGGACTCCAACGCGCTCATCGCGTCGCAACTCCCCGCGTCGTCACTTGCGCACCTCCAGGACGTTGTTGAACGGAGTCTGCGCCGCGATCCGGAACCGGGTGAAGCCCGCGCTGGTGATGACGTCCTTGATGCGGGCCGGGCCGGCCTGGGTGCCGAGCGCGAGCCCGACCTCCTGGGCCAGCGAGGACGGCGTGCACAGCAGGGTGGAGAAGCCGTAGTACGCGCGGCCGACCGGCGTGAGGTTCTGCTCGATCGCGTCGCCCGCGGCCGGCTCGACGATCATCCAGGTGCCGTCGTCGGCGAGGCTCTCGTACACGTGCCGGGCGGCACCGATCGGGTCGCCCATGTCGTGCAGCGCGTCGAAGGTGGTGACCAGGTCGTAGCCGGAGCCGGTGAACTGCTGGGCGCTCGCCACCTCGAACTCGATCCGCCCGCCGACGCCGGCCGTGCTCGCCCGCTCGCGCGCGGTGTCGATCGACCCGCGGTGGTAGTCCGAGCCGTGGAACCGCGAGGCCGGGAACGCCTGCGCCATCAGCACGGTCGACGCGCCGTGCCCGCAACCGATGTCCGCGACCGTGCCGCCGGCCTGCAGCTTGGCCACGACGCCGTCGAGCGCCGGCAGCCACTCGCCGATGAGGTGGCCGTTGTACATGGTGCGGAAGAACCGCTCGCAGCCGTCGTGCACGTCCCCGTTGTGGTCGTGCCAGCCGACCCCGTCGCCGGCCCGCGCCACGGCGAGGATGCTGTCGGCGTCCCGGACAGTGCCGTACGCGATCTGGAAGAAGCCGGGCAGGTACGCCGGGCTCGACTCGTCGGTCAGCGCGACGACGAGCTCGGGCGGCAGCGTGTACTGCCCGGTGGTCGGGTCGTAGCTGACGTAGCCGCCCGCGGCCTGCGCGTTGAGCCACTCCCGGGCGTAGTGGCTGCCGGTGCCGGACCGCTCGGCCAGCTGGGCCGCGGTCAGCGGGCCCTCGGCGAGCAGCCGGTAGTAGCCGAGCTTGTCGCCCATCACGACCAGCGCGGTGTTGAGCGTCGCGCCGACCTCGTCGACGGCGCGGAAGACGAACGCCATCAGCTTGTCCGGGTCGAGGGCCGGCGGGGCTGTGGTGGTCATTGCTTTGCCTCCTCGGGCATCGGGTGTGCCCTCACGCTCGCCGGGGAGCGGATTCGATCGCATCCGGGTGCCCCCCTAGTCCAGACTGGACCCGTGCTCGTCGGGCGGGACGCCGAGCGGCAGGCCGTCGACGCCCTCGTGGCCGGCGCCCGGCTCGGTCACAGCGGGGTGCTCGTGCTCACCGGCGAGGCCGGGATCGGCAAGACGTCGCTGCTGGCGTACGCCGGGTCGGTGGCGACCGGTGCACGGCTGCTGCGGGCGACCGGCTCCGAGGCCGAGCGGGACGTGCCGTTCGGCGGGCTGGCCCAGCTGTTCCGGCCGACCGCGGCCGACCTGGACCGGCTGCCGGCGCCGCAGGCCCAGGCCCTCGGCGTCGCGCTGGCACTGCGCTCCGGCCCGGTCGCGGACCGGCTGGCGGTCGGCGCCGCGGTGCTCAGCCTGCTCGTCAGGTGGAGCGAGGACGGCCCGCTCGGGCTGCTCGTCGACGACGCCCACCTGCTCGACCGGCCGTCGGCGGAGGCGCTGGCGTTCGCCTGCCGCCGGCTGCTCGCCGACCCGGTGTTCGTGCTGGCCGCCGCCCGGCTCGGCGAGCCCGGCGCGCTGCTCGAGGCGGGCCTGCCGACCCTGACGCTGACCGGGCTCGACCTCGCCGGCACCGGCCAGCTGGCCCGCGCGCACGGCAGCCACGTCCCGGCCGCCGCGCTCACCCAGGTGCACCGGGCCACCGGCGGCAACCCGCTGGCGGTGATCGCGCTGATCGCCGAGCCGGACCGGCTGCGTGAGGTCACCCCGGGCGTGCCGGTGCCGGTGCCGGCCCGGATCGCGGCCTGGTTCGCCCGCCGCGCCGCCGGGCTCGACCCGGACACGCACCGGGTGCTGCTGGTCGCCGCGGCCGGCGACGGCGACCTTGCCGTGATGGCCCGGGCCTGCGCGGCCCTCGGCCTCGACGTCGGCGGCCTGGCCGCGGCCGAGCGGGCCGGGCTGGTGACGATCCGGTCCGGCCGGGTCGAGTTCGCCCACCCGCTGGCCCGGGCCTCGGTCTACGCGGCCGCCGATCCGGGCGACCGCCGCACCGTGCACCGCGCGCTGGCCACCTCGGTGCCGGAAGGGGACGTCGACCGCCGCGCCTGGCACCTGGCGCACGCCTCGTTCGGGCCGGACGACACCGCGGCGGCGGCGCTGGAGACCGCCGGCGACCGGGCGGCCAGCCGCGGCGCGCACGCGGTCGCGGCAACCGCGTACGAGCGGGCCGCGCAGCTGACTGCCGATACCGGCGACCGGGCCCGCCGGCTGCTCGCGGCCGGCGGCTCGGCCTGGCGCGGCGGGGAGGCGGCCTGGGCCCTGGCGCTGCTGGCCGGCGTGCCCGAGCTCGACCCGCCGGCGCGGGTGCGGGGCGAGACGCTCGGCCTGCGCGGGGACATCGAGGCCTCCTGCGGCTCGCCGGAGCGGGCGTACCAGCTGCAGGTCGAGGCAGCCATGCTGCTGGCCGACGACGACCCGTCCCGGGCGATGGTGCTGCTCACCGAGGCGGTGTGGGCAAGCGTGCTGTCCTCCGACGCCAAGGCCGCGCTCGACGCGTGCGGGCGGGCGCAGCAGTTGCTGGACCGGCCGCTGACCGACAGCGCCCGCGCGGTCGGCATGCTCGCCACCGGTATGGCCAACGTGTTCGCCGGGCGGCCCGGCGGGGAGCTGATCCGCTCCGGGGTGGAGCTGCTCACCGCCATCGACGACCCGGCCGGCGCCCCGATGCGCACGGAGTGGCTGATGCTCGGACCGCTGTTCCTGCGCGAGTCCGACACCGGCCGGACGCTGGTTCGGGCTGCGCTGGAGCAGGGCCGGGCCCGCTCGGCCGTCGGGACGCTGCCCGGGCTGCTGTTCACGATCGCCCGGGACGGCGCGACGACCGACCAGTGGAGCCTCGCCGCGGCCGACTACGGCGAGGGGATCGGGCTGGCCCGGGAGCTCGGCCAGACCACGATGCTGGCGCTGCTGCTGGCCGGGCTGTCCTGGCTGGAGGCGCGGCAGGGGCACGCGGACGCCTGCCGCGCGCACGCCGAGGAGGCGCTGGCGCTGTGCGCCAGCAACCCGGTCTCGATCGCCCGGGTCTGGGCCGAGTACTCGCAGGGCGAGCTGGCGCTGGTCTCCGGCGACGTGCCGGCCGCGGTCGAGCGGCTGTCCGGGCTGGTCGACCTGCTGGCCGAGCTGGACATCGGCGATCCGGACGTCTCGCCGGCGCCCGACCTGGTCGAGGCCTACCTGCGCAGCGGCCGGACCGAGGAGGCGGCCGAGCTGGCCGCCCGGTACGGGGCGGCCGCAGCGGCCAAGGCGCTGCCGTGGGCGCAGGCCAGGGCCGCCCGGCTGCGCGGGCTGCTGTGCGGCTGGGACGAGCTGGACGACCGGTTCGCGGAGGCGTTCGCGCTGCATGCGCGGACGCCGGACGTGTTCGAGTCGGCCCGGACCAAGCTGGTCTACGGCGCGCGGCTGCGGCGGGCCCGGCGCCGGTCGGATGCCCGCGGGCCGCTGCGCGAGGCGCTGGACTGCTTCGAGCGGCTCGGCGCCCGGCCGTGGGCGGACCTCGCCGCGGTCGAGCTGGAGGCGACCGGCGAGACCGTGGCCCGGCGCGGCGGCGACGAGCGGGCGGCGCTGACCCCGCGCGAGCTGCAGATCGCGCTGCTGCTGGCCGAGGGCCGGACCACGAGGGAGACCGCGGCGGCGCTGTTCCTCAGCCCCAAGACGGTCGAATACCACCTGCGGCACGTCTACACGAAGCTCGGCATCGCCTCCCGGACCGAGCTGGCCGCCGCCCTCGCCGGCACTGCCTGAGGGGTGTTCCCCCGCTGCCTGGCGCCGGCATCGCGTCCCGCACCGAGTCGACCGGCGCCTGCTGTCGGACCCGGCCGGTACGGTCGCGCGATGGCATGTCGGATCACCGAACTGGTGCTGGACTGCAGGGATCCCGAGCGGCTCGCGGGCTTCTGGTGCGAGGTGCTCGGCTGGAAGGTGCTCGACCGGGACGGCAACGAGGCCATCGAGATCGGACCGGAGGGCGGCGCCGGCGGTGCGCAGCCGGTGCTGGTGCTGAGCGCGAGCACCGACCCGAAGCGGGACAAGCTGCGCCTGCACCTCGACGTGAACGCGACCGACCGGGACCAGGCCGCGGAGCTGGAGCGGCTGCTCGCGCTCGGTGCCCGCCCGGCCGACGTGGGCCAGACCGGCGCGGAGTCCTGGCACGTGCTCGCCGATCCCGAGGGCAACGAGTTCTGCCTGCTGCGCCGGCGGGTGGCCCCGGTCGGCTAGGGGCGGCGGCCTCCAGCTACGGTGGGCGAATACGCCGGTACGGTGTGTACCCGGCGGGGCCGGCTCCAGCGGTAGGGCATACTGCTGCGATCCACGCGGGACCCGCGGGTCCCGCGTTCCTCCGCGCAGAAGGATGGTGCACATGCCTTCGGGCTCCCAGGACGACCGGACCCTCGCCCGACGGGTCAAGCACGGCGTCGCGACGACCGTGCGGAGCATGCCGAAGGGCTTCCGCGAGCGGGTCGCCAACCTGGTGCTGCCGCCGGACGAGCGGTCCGTGACCGGGCCGGTGGACGCGCCCGAGGTGATCCGCCGCGGCGCCGAGATCCCGTTCGAGGTGTGGGAGCAGCACGGCTGGCACCTGACCCCGAACCACTTCTACTCGGTGATCCCGGACACCAGGGTGCTGCCCGACTCGCTGTGGACCACCGAGTCCGAGCTGCCCGGCATCGACATGCGGGACGAGGCCCAGCTGGCGTTCCTGACCGACGCGGTCGGCCGGTTCGGCACCGAGCTCAACGCGCTGCCCCGCCGCCAGGAGGACGCCGGCCCGGGGCAGTACTTCGTGGACAACGGCGCGTTCGAGTCGGTCGACGCCGAGGCGCTGCACTCGATGGTCCGGATGCACAAGCCGGGCCGCATCGTGGAGATCGGCTCCGGCTGGTCGACGCTCGTCTCGATGGCCGCGCTCGACCTCAACAAGGCCGAGGGGTCGCCGGGCACGCTGACCGCGATCGAGCCGTACCCGCACGCGTTCGTCAAGGACGCGATCACGGCGCACGCCGACGCGACGCTGGTCGACGAGCAGGTGCAGGGCGTGCCGATGGACACGTTCTCGTCGCTCGGCGAGAACGACATCCTGTTCATCGACTCGTCGCACGTGCTGAAGATCGGCAGCGACGTCCAGTACGAGTTCCTCGAGGTGCTGCCGCGGCTGCGGCCCGGCGTGCTGGTGCACGTGCACGACATCTTCCTGCCGGGTGAATACCCGAAGGACTGGGTGTACGGCGAGGAGCACCGGTTCTGGAACGAGCAATACCTGCTGCAGGCGTTCCTCACCGACAACGCGCACGTCGAGGTCGTCTGGGCGAGCAACTGGATGCACCGCCGGCACCCGGACGAGCTGGAGAAGGCGCTGGAGTCCTACGACCGGAACACCCGGTTCCCCGGCTCGTTCTGGTTCCGCCGGGTCTGAGAGCCGGCGGCGCGGGCCCGGGGCGGACCCGGGCCCGCTACAGCGTCGGGGTCACCCGGTACACGGTGAAGTCGTACGGGACGACTTCAGCGCGGTCGGGGCGGTGGTTGCTGCTCTGCTCCCAGTGCGGCAGCGTTCCGGCGAACCGCCGCACCGGCGTCGTCACCAGCCCGGGCAGCCGTGGCAGCGCGGTCCCGGCCGGGTAGACGAGGAACAGCGGCCGGTCCGGGAACGTCCGCGCGTACTGCTGGACGTACGGGACGACCCGCGGACCCGACGGCAGCAGCGCGCTGTCCTCGTCGCCGATCAGCCAGACGGGCGAGCCGAACATCATCGACGGATGGGCGCAGCAGTCCGTCACCGGCGCCCACAGGTAGATGCCCTTCTCGGCGCCGGACAGCGCGGCGACGGACCGGACGATCTGGTACGACCCGCCGAGTTCGTCGTGCCCGCGCAGCTCCAGCGACTGGGACAGCTGCACGCCGCCGACGAACGTCACCAGCGCGGCCGCGAGCGGCACGCCAAGCCGCAGCCACCCGCGCACCTTCCAGGCCCACAGCGCCGCCAGCGCGAGGGCGATGAGCAGCACCATGCCCGGCACCACCGAGGGGATGTACCGGCGGCCGACCCACATGAAGTAGGGCGAGTTGCGGCTGTGCCAGACGTAGAACACCAGCATCACCACGGTAGGCAGGGTCACCAGCCAGGCCGACGGCGACCAGCGGCGGCGCAGCGCGACCACGCAGATCCCGGCCAGCATCAGCAGCATCCCGGGCCAGGTGAAGAACCAGGACAGCCGCTGCAGGTTGATCTCGTCGAACGTGCGGATCAGGTTCGGGCCGGACATCCCGTAGTCGGGACCGAACAGCCGCTCGCGCACCCGACCCAGCGCGAACAGGCCCACCGCCGCGAGGGTGACCAGCCCGCCGAACCAGAGCCTGGCTCGGTCCTCGGCCAGCAGCCGGTCTAACCGGCGGACCACCCGGGCAAGCACGGGGCGCAGCACCAGCGCGCCGACCGCGCAGACCGCGATCAGGCCCACCATGGCCGCCGGCCCGGGCACGCTGTTGGCCTGGGTGTACGTCCCGGCCGGCCCGTACGCCTGCCAGAGCGCGTACGGCAGGACGACGCCGAGGCCGACCGCGAACCAGCCCGCGCCGGCGTCGAACCGGCGCAGCACCCAGAGCAGCGCCAGGATCCCGACCGCGAGCAGCACCAGCAGGATGCCGTCCGGCCGGCCGAGGTAGCCGATGCCGACGAGCAGGCCGGCCACCAGCGCCGGCCACCGCCACCGGGTCTGCACCGACAGCAGCACGCCGAGCAGCGCGCCGACGAACAGGACCTGGCAGAGGATCTCGGTGGTCGGGTACTTCGCCTGCCAGACCTCCATCATGTTCGTACTCAGCAGCAGCGCGGCCGCCCAGCTGGCCACCAGGCCGGCGAGCCGGCGAGCCACCACCGCGGTGAGCATGACGCCGAGCACTCCGAGCACCGGGGTGGTGGCGACCAGCGCGGCGTACCCGGCGGTGGTGTACGAACTCGCCAACAGGGCCGGCCACAGGTGGTAGAACTGCGGCACGATCGCCCCGGTCTGGGCATCGGAGATCCAGATGCCCGGGAAGCGGGCGCCCGGCCCGGCCACCTGCACCGGAAGGTTGGCCGCTGCCAGCAGCGGGTCGTGGATCCAGACCGAGTGGTCGCGGGAGATCGCGATCGCGTGCATGACGTACACGCCGGGGTCGGCTCCGCCGGTGGCGTAGTGGAACCCGGGCAGGAACAGCACCAGCGCCAGCGCACCGCCGGCGGCGACCGGCAGCAGGCCGGCCGGGTCGAGGGTGATCCCCGGCAGCGCGGCGGCCCGGGACCGGGCCAGCGCGGCGAGCCCGCCGGCGATCACCAGGGTCGCCACCAGCACCTGCGCCAGGCCGAACACGCCGAGGTGCGCGGTCGCCAGCGACACCGTCGCGAGCACGCCGACGAGCCCGGCCGCCGAGAGCGTGACGATCTCGGTCACCGTAACGGTCCCGACCGGTGGTTCACTCCACCAGCCGCCGCCCCGCCGCCCGCCCCGCGCCAGCGGCGGCGTGCCCCGCGTGCCCCGCGGCGGCGTGAGGTCGCGTTCGGGCCGGTCCGGCAGGGTCCGGTGGCCGGTGTCCGGCCCGACCGGCCCGCTGCGGGCCGGCGGGACGTCTGGCGGGTCCACGCCGCGGAAGGGTAGCCGCAGGGTCCGGTCCGGGACACAAGCTAGGGTTGGGCCGTCCCGCCCCGCGCCGGCGCGGACCTCCCCGACGACCAGAGACCGCGAGGAACCGTACGCAATGGTGACGACGACCAGCCGGGAGCGGTCGCGTGCCCAGGGCCGGGTCCGCTGGGAGCTGCTGGTCGGCCTGGTCCGCAAGGACCTCAAGGTCAAATACCAGGGCAGCGTGCTGGGCTTCCTCTGGTCGCTGGCCAACCCGCTGCTGCTGCTGGTCGTCTACACGTTCGTCTTCCAGGTGGTGCTGAAGTCCGGCATCCCGCAGTTCGGCTTCTACCTGCTCTCCGGCCTGCTGGTGTGGAACATGTTCGCCGGCGCGGTGGGCACCTCGACCGCCGCCGTGGTCGGCAACTCGGGGCTGGTGAAGAAGGTCCGGTTCCCGCTGTCGGTGCTGCCGCTGTCCCAGGTCGGTTTCGCGCTCGTGCACTTCGTGCTGCAACTGTTCGTGCTGCTCGTGGTGATGGCGGTGACCGGCAACACCGAGTTCGCCGGACCGAACCTGCTGCTGGCCGTGCCGGCGATCGCGGTCGCCCTGCTGTTCACGGTCGCGGTCTCGTTCCTGGTCGCCGGGCTCAACGTGCGCTACCGGGACACCCAGCACGTGGTCGAGGTCGTGCTCATGGCCGGCTTCTGGATCAACCCGATCGTCTACTCGGTGTCGCTGGTGAAGACCGAGCTCGGCGATCTCTACTGGGCCTACTTCCTCAACCCGATGGCCGGCGTCGTGTGCGCCATGCAGCGCGCGATCTACGCGCAGAACCCGACGCTGCCTGGCGGCAGCACCGTCCTCGCCGCCGACGGGTACGCCTTCTACCTGGAGAAGCTGGGTATCGGAGCGCTCGTCTCGGCCGCGGTGCTGGCGCTCGGCCTGTGGCTCTACCACCGGCTGTCGGCCGACTTCGCCGAGGAGCTCTGAGTGGGCGGCGAGATCGCCATCCGCGCCCGCGGAGTCGGCAAGAGCTTCCGCGGCACCGGTCGGGCCACCAGCCTCAAGGAGCGGATCCTGCGGATGGGCCACGGCACCGCCGAGCCGTTCGAGGCCCTGCGGGACGTGAACCTCGAGATCGCGGCCGGTCAGACGATCGGGCTGATCGGGCACAACGGGTCGGGCAAGTCGACGCTGCTGAAGATCCTCACCGGGATCCTGCGACCGACCACCGGCACGGTCGAGGTCAACGGGCGGGTGTCGTCGCTGCTCGAGCTGGGCGCCGGCTTCAACGGCGAGCTGTCCGGCCGGGACAACATCTACCTCAACGCGTCGCTGCTCGGGCTCTCCCGCAAGGAGACCGACGGGCTGTTCGACTCGATCGTCGAGTTCTCCGAGCTCGAGGAGTTCATCGACAACCCGGTCAAGCACTACTCGTCCGGCATGTACGTCCGGCTCGGCTTCGCCGTCGCGGTGCACGTCGATCCGGACATCCTGCTCGTGGACGAGGTGCTCGCCGTCGGCGACGAGGCCTTCGCCCGCAAGTGCCTGGACAAGATCGCCGAGTTCCAGCGCGAGGGCCGGACCATCCTGTTCGTCACCCACTCGCTCAGCCTCGTCGACGAGATCTGCGACCGCGGCGTCGTGCTCGACCACGGCCGGGTGGTCTTCGACGGCGACCCGCAGTTCGCCACCGGCACGCTGCGGGCGCTGCTCGGCACGGCCGAGGACACCGTCGGACCGGTGGAGGAGCCGGAGCCGGGGCTCGAGTTCGGGCCGATCACGATCGGGGACGTGCCCGGGCGGGAGCGGGGCGAGTTCACCGGTGGCGACCCGGTCGGGATCAGGGTCGGGATGTCGGTCTCGCCGGCCATGGCGCCCACGGTCGGCGGCGTGGTGGTGGTCGTCATGGGCGCCGGTGACTACCCGGTCTGGGTGATGGACGCCGAGCGCGACCAGCTGCCGACCGAGCCAGGCGACTGGACGCTCGACTTCGCGGTGGCCGCCTGCCCACCGCTGCACGGCGCCTTCCAGGTGGCCGTCCGGGTCGACGACCGCAACGGCACGGCGATCGGGGTGGAGCGCAGCGCCCAGACCTTCTGGGTCCGCAGCGGGCAGGAGTCCGGCCTGCTCGCCGTGCCGTACGAGGTGGACACCGAGGTGACCGCGGCGGCCCGGCCCGGCCCGGCCCCGGTGCAGGTCGGCACGGGGACGAAGGCGGGAAGGGGAGCCGGGTGACTCGGCTGGAGAGTGACTACTACACCTACATGGGCTACGACAGCGATCGGGCCCGCGAGGCGCTGAGCCACTACCTGTCGTTCTTCCCCACCGGTCCGGTGCTCGAGCTGGCCTGCGGCCGGGGCGAGTTCCTCGATCTGCTGCGTGCCGCCGGCGTCCCGGCCAGCGGCGTCGACCTGGACGAGGGCATGGTCGAGCGGGCGGTCGAGCGCGGCCACGACGTCGTGCTCGGGGAGGCGGTCTCCTACCTGGAGGGGGTCGAGCCGGGCTCGCTCGGCGGCGTGTTCTGCGCCCACTTCCTCGAGCACCTGCAGCCCGACGACGTCGCCAGGGTGTACGCGGCGGCGGCCACGGCGCTGCGGCCCGGCTGCGCGTTCGTCGCGGTGGTGCCGAGCGCCGGTAGCCTGTCCGTGCTCGGCTACGACTTCTGGCGGGACCCGACGCACGTCCGCTTCTACGACCCCGCGCTGCTCTCGTTCTTCGCCGCGCAGGCCGGGCTGACGGTGACCGAGTCGGCCGGCAACCCGCGCAACGACCCTGGTCCGCCGCCGCAGCTCTGGCCGCAGGCGTTCGAGCCGGTCGCGTCGCTGAGCTCCTCGGTGGCCGAGCTGCTCGGCGCCGCGGAGAAGGTGTACCCCGCCCAGCTGCCGCCGCAGCACCGGCGGATCCGCCGGGACGCCGAGTCCAACGGCGAGGCGGCGACCGCGGTCGCGGACCCCCGGGCGGACCTCTGGTCGCACGCGGCGCACCTCATCTCGGTGCTCGACCAGCGGATGCAGGCCGTGCAGCACCAGCTGGCCGAGCTGCACCGGGCGTACCGCTCGCTGCTGGCACAGCTCTACCCGCCGAGCGAGGTCTACGTGGTGGCGGTCGCGCCGGGCGGTGAGGACGAGAAGTGACCGGAGCGCGGGCCACGGTCGTCGTGGTCAACTACAACGGCGCCCACCTGCTCCCCCCGTGCCTGGAGGGCCTGCGCCGGCAGGACCTGCCGGCCGGCACGTTCGAGACCGTGGTGGTCGACAACGCCTCCCGGGACGGGTCGCTCGAGCTGCTCGCCCGCGACTTCCCCGAGGTTCGGGTGATCGCGAGCCCGGTCAACACCGGCTTCGCCGGCGGCAACAACCTCGCCCTGCGCACGGTCTGCACGCCGTACGCGGTGCTGCTCAACAACGACGCGGTGCCCGAGCCGGACTGGCTGCGCAACCTGCTCGCTCCGTTCGAGGAGGCCGGGGCGAACCGGGTCGGCGTGGTCACCGGCAAGGTCGTGTTCGCGCCCCGGTTCCTGCTGCTGCGGCTGCGCACCGAGGGCTTCGACCCCGGCCCGCACGACCCGCGCGAGCTCGGCGTGCGGCTGGTCGCGGTCGAGGTGGACGGCCGGGACGTGACCGAGAAGGTGCTGTGGGAGAAGCTCGCGTACGGGCCGGAGGGCACCGGCGCCGGCCGGTTCCGGTGGACCAGGCCGGAGGGCACGTTCCTGGTGCCGCTGCAGGACGGCCCCGGTGACGTCGCCGGCGCGGTGAAGGTGACCTTCCGCTGGATCGCAGAGCGGGACAAGCCGGTGACGATCAGCGGCGCCGGCGTCTCGCTCACCGCGACGGCGGCCGAGGCCGGCAGCGAGGCGGTGCTCCCGGTGCCCGAGGGCACGCCGCTCGTCGACGTGGTCAACAACGCCGGCGGCATCGTGCTGGTCAACGGCTACGGCGCCGACCGCGGCTTCCAGGAGCCGGACACCGGCCAGTACGACCAGGCGGTCGAGGTGTTCAACGCCTGTGGCAACGGGATGGCGATGCGGACCGCGGCCGGCCGGGCGGTCGGCTGGTTCGACGACGACTTCTTCCTCTACTACGAGGACACCGACCTGTCCTGGCGGCTGCGGGCCGACGGCTGGTCGATCCGCTACCAGCCGACCGCGGTGCTGCGGCACCTGCACTCGGCGTCCAGCACGGAGTGGTCGCCGCTGTGGGTTTTCCACGTCGACCGCAACCGGCTGCTGATGCTGACCAAGGACGCGTCGGCGCCGCTGGCGCTGCGCGAGGTGCTGCACTACCCGCTCACCTCGGCCTCGATGCTGGTCCGGGCCGGCCGGGAAGCGCTGCGTTCGCGCACCCGCCCGGCGTTGCGACCGCACCTGCTGCGGGCCCGCGTGCTTGCCTCGTACGTACGGCTGTTGCCCACGATGGTGCGACGCCGGCGGCAGTTCGGTCGCCGGGCGGTGCGCTCGAGAAGGGATCTGGAACGCTGGCTGGTCAGAGAGCGATGAGGGCGGCCATCTACGACCGCTATTGGCACTCCATGGGGGGCGGTGAGCGGCACTCCGGGATGATCGCCGAGGTCCTGTCCAAGGACGGGGTCGAGGTCGATCTGATCGGACACAGCCAGGTCGACCGCGACGAGTTGGCCGAGCATCTCGGGCTCGATCTGTCCCGCACGAGGATGCGCACGGTTCCCGACAAGGGCGACGCCTACGTGGCGGCGCTGTCCTCCGAGTACGACCTGTTCGTCAACGCCACGTACATGTCCGTGGTGATGCCCGAGTCCGCGCACTCGGCGTACCTGTGCTTCTTCCCGACCCCGTTCGACCACGACCTGGCGTCGTGGCGGCGGACCGCGATCAGGGTGCTCGGCCCGTGGCTGACCGCCTACCGGGACCGGCTGGCGATGGGCTGGGGCACCGGCTGGTACCCACCCGAGGGCGGCCGGATGCGCCAGTGGACCTGGACCAACGGGGAGGCGGTGCTGCACCTGGAGCCCGGTCCGGCCCGGTCGATCCAGTTCGACCTCGGCCGGCCGGGGATGACCGAGCCGGTCGAGATGACCGTCGAGGATGAGAGCGGCGCGATCGCGACGCTGACCGCGCGGCAGGCGTTCGCTCGGCAGATCGTCGACCTGCCGAGCAGCCCGGCCGGCCGGGAGATCCGGTTCCGGTCCAAGACGATGGTGCCCGGCCCGGCGGACACCCGCACGCTCGGCGTCGCGGTGTCCCGGCTGCGGCTGGCCGGCACCAGCGGCAACGGCCCGCGGGCGATCCTGGCCACCCGGTTCCCGTGGTTGCTGCGGGACCTGTCCGGCAAGGCGTTCCTCGGCGCGTACGACACGGTGATGAGCAACTCCGAGTACACCCGGGGCTGGATCCAGCGGCTCTGGCAGACCGACGCGGACGTGCTCTACCCGCCGATCCAGGTGGAGCGGATGCACCCGGCGGCGGAGCGGGAGAAGGTCGTGCTGTCGGTCGGGCGGTTCTTCGAGCCGGGCCTCGGCCACGCGAAGCGGCAGCTGGAGATGGTGCGGATCTTCGGCCAGATGGTCAGCGACGGCACGCTGGACGGCTGGTCGATGACCGTGCTCGGCGGCTGCGAGGAATCACAGCGGCCCTACCTGGAGACCGTGCTCGCCGCGGCCGAGGGCCTGCCGATCAGGATCGAGGCCAACGTGCCCCGGTCGGTCGTGGAGCACGCCATGTCGACCGCGTCGATCTTCTGGTCGGCGACCGGTCTCGGCGAGGACGAGGAGCGCGCGCCCTGGGCGCAGGAGCACTTCGGGATGACCACCGCGGAGGCGATGGCCGGCGGCTGCGTGCCGGTGGTCATCGACCGGGCCGGCCAGCGCGAGATCGTCCGCGAGGGCGTGCACGGGTTCCGCTGGTCGACGCCGGCCGAACTGATCAGCAAGACGCTGCGGGTGGCCGGGGACCCGCAGCTGCGGGAGAAGCTCTCGGCCGCGGCGGTGGAGCGGGCCCAGGACTTCTCCGACGCGGCGTTCGCGGCACGCTGGCGGGAGATCGTCCGCGCGCACCGGTTGCTGGACCGGGCCCCGGGTCGCTGACCTCTCCGGGCGCCGCCGGAACGGGCTCGGCGGCGGCCTCGGCCGGCGCGGGCCGGCCGCGCAGGCCGAGGCCGGCGAACACGGGCACGGCCAGGGCCAGCAGCGCGGCGGGCACCAGCGCGACCCGGTAGACCGTGACCCGCAGCTGGCCGGTGAGCAGCCGGGCCGCGACCGGGTCGGACGGCGGACCGAGGGCGGTCGCGACGTACTGGGCGTAGAGGACCGCGACGTCCAGCGCGACCACGGCCACGACGAAGACCACCAGCCGGCCGTGGCCGGCCCGGATCGCCAGCGCCGCGGCCGGGACCAGCGCGACCAGCAGCACCAGCCCCCAGCCGGCGCCGCCCGGCCACTGCTGGACCATGCTGCGAGCGACCGTCTCGGCCCAGGGCAGCACCTCGCGCAGGTGCGCCGCCGACAGCGTGGTCCCGTTCGCGACCCAGCTGCGCAGGTGGTGCACGTACGCGTACGCGTGCCAGGGCAGGAAGCCGACGAGCCCGGCGGCGGCGATGACGACCAGCACGCCGCGGCGGCGGCCGGGCGCGAGCGCGAGGGTGACCAGCAGCGCGCTGCCGGCGAACAGCTGGCCCTCGGCCTTCGTGCCGATCGCGCCGGCGGCTAGCACGGCTGCCGCGGCCAGCCAGGCCTCGCCCGCGTCCGGCCGGCTCAGCCAGAGCGCCAGCACCAGGGCCAGGCAGAGGGCATACCCGAACACCGGCAGGTCGGCCATCAGCTGCAGCGACTGCACGGACAGCACGGTCGGCAGCGACAGCACGAGCAGCAGGCTGACCAGCGCGGGCGCCGGGCCGGCGAGCCGGGTCAGCACCGCCCCGGCGACCGTGACCGTCGCGCCGACCAGGGCGGCGATCGCCACGTGCGCCGCGGCGTCGCTCGGCCGGCCGGCCCAGCCGTCGAACCAGGCGAACAGCGCCGGCAGGAACAGCGGGTACTCCTGGTGCTGGTAGCCGGTCGCGGTGTCGGCGAACACGGCCGAGTCGAGCCGGCCGAGCTGGGACAGCATCCGAGCCCGCAGGACCCAGATCGCGTACTCGTCGTTGCTGCGGGTGGGGATGCCGGCCGACTGCACCGCGATCAGCACGGTGACCGCGACGGCCAGGATCGCCGCGACCGTATCCCCGAGGCGGACCTGCCGTCGGGTCGGCCCGTCCGTCTCCGGCGCGGGCCGCGCGTGCTCCGGAGCCGGGCGGCCGAACCGGGCCGGGAACGGCACCAGGCCGGCCAGCGCGACCAGACCGAGCACCGGGCCGAGCACCGGCAGCGGCCGGGTCGACCCGCCCAGCACGCCGACCAGCGTAGTCAGCGCGCCGAGCAGGGCCACCCCGGCGAACCAGCACAGGCCGGTCCCGGCGGTCGGCCCGTACGCGACGAGCGGTCGCCGGCCGGTCGTGAGCCGCAGCACGCCATGCCCGGCGAGCAGCACCAGCAGCCCGCCGGCGGCGACCGCGGCGGTACTCACCGCCGGACCAGCGTCCAGGTGCCGGACCGGGCGTACACGCTCGCCCCGGGCGGCAGCGGCGCGGGCGGCGCGACCCGGGCGTAGAGCGTCCAGCGCGCGTCCGGGTCACACGTCATCGGGTGCGGGACCAGCGCGTACGCCAGCCAGTAGTACGTCAGCCCGGTCGCCGCGTAACCGCAGACGCCCGGCTGGCCGGAGATCCGGCTCTCCAGCCGGGACACCGAGGTGATCGGCTGCACCACCCGTACCGGCTGGTGGGCCGGCACGCTGCGGCGGACCAGCGCGAGGAACTCGGTGCCGGCGGCGCCGATCGAATCCTGCACCGGGATCGACGCGACCGTCGGCATCGCCCGGCCGGTCGCGGCGGTGTCCGACTGCGTCGACAGCTCGCCCGGCAGCCGGACCAGCGCCAGCACCGCGGCCAGCACCAGCAGCCCGACCGCCACCACCCGCGTCCCCCGCCCCGCGGGCATGGCCCGGCCGGCGGGGTCGGTCACGGCCGCCGGCTCGCCGTGCGCCGGTCCCGCCAGCGCCGCCCGGCGGCGACCGCGGACCGCGTCCCCGGCACGCGCCTGGCGATCGCCCGCAGAGTCGGGTTCGCCCGCAGCCACTGCAGCGGCGTTGTCGGCGCGGCCGCGGCCGCCTCCTCCGCGGCCCTGGCCCGCGTCGCCTGCGCCGCGGCGGTGTGCTCGTCCGTGGCCAGCCGGTCCGCGATGCTGTCCAGGTCCCGGCGGGCGCCGGCCAGCTCCCGGGCAGCGACGTCGAGCCGCTCGTACAGGACGGCCATCATCGTGTCCGGGTAGTAGCGCCCGCCGTCGGCCGCGGCCCGGCGTTCCCGCTCCTGTTCGGCCGCGGTCCAGGCGGCCAGCTGCGCGGCGTCGGCGAACGCCTGCTTGCGCGGCCGCGCGATGACGTACCCGAACAGGGTGTTGGCCTCCGGGTCAGCGTCGGTGTACGCGGCGTCCGCCGCGAGCACCTGCTCGATGGCCGCCGCGACCTCGGGCTCGGTCTCCGACCTGGCGAAGATGGCCTTGTTGAAGGTGAGCACCGGGTAGGCCACGCCGCCGCCGAGCGCCCGGTAGTGGTCGATCTCGAAGTAGCGCCGCAGGGTCGGCAGGATCAGCTCGGCGTGGATCGCCTCGGTCGGGTCGCTCACCAGCATGGTCGGCAGGTGCGGGTAGAGCAGGTCGTTGCGAAGGTGCGCCGGAAGCGCCTCGTTGGCCGTGAACGCGGCTTCCCACTGAGCGGTCGGGTATTGGTTGCGGTGCGCGCCGAGGTAGTCGAACGAGACGAACAGCCCGTCCTCGGGCAGCAGCTCGGCGATGCTGCGGAACACCTTGTCCAGGTAGGCGACGTGGTGTCCGGCCGCGTGGTTGATCACCAGGTCGAAGCCGTCCTCCGGCCAGGCCGCGGTGTTGGTGTCCAGCTGCGCGTAGCGCAGCGGCAGGCCGGCCTTCGCCGCCTCCTCCCGCGCGCTGACCAGCAGGTCCTCCGCGTAGTCGACGCCGACGGCCTCCTTCACCAGCCCGGCGGCGACCAGCCCGCGCTCGACCCAGCCGTTGCCGCAGTTGAGCACCAGCGCCTTGGCGAACGTCCGGCCGGTGGACGTGGCCAGGTGCTCGGACCAGGACACCGCCGGGTCTCCGCTGGCCCGCCGGTTCATGTAGCGCTGCACCGCGGTCAGGTCGTTCCAGTAGCCGGAGTGGTAGTAGACGCTGCTGTCGGTGGCGACGGTGCCGGTCGTACCGTCGGCGCTGGGGGTCGCTGACACCATTCCTCCACCTCGACGCCACCGCTACGCCGGACGGGTCCGGCGGCGGGTTCGCGTCACCCTAGCGCGCGGTCATGACCGACCGTCTGGTTGGCTGCCGCCCGTGGGAACCAGGGTCGTGCTCGACGCCACCCCGCTGCTCGGGCCGCGCACCGGCGTCGGCCGGTACGTCGAGCACCTGGTGCGGGAGCTGGCCGGGCTCGACTCGCTCGACCTCGTCGCCACCGCCTTCACGCTGCGCGGAGCCGGCGCGCTGCCGGCCGCCGTGCCGGCCGGCGTGCGGGTGCGGCACCGGCCCGCGCCGGCCCGGGCGCTGCAGGCGGCCTGGGACCGGCTGGAGCTGCCGCCGGTGGAGTGGCTCGCCGGCCGGGCCGACGTGGTGCACGGGACGAACTTCGTGCTGCCGCCGCTGCGCCGGGCGGCCGGCGTGCTGACCGTGCACGACCTGTCCTACCTGCGCTACCCGGAGACGGTGGCGGCGGCGTCGCTGCGCTACCGGACGCTGGTGCCGCGCGGGCTGCGCCGGGCCGCCGTGGTCGTCACCCCGTCGCAGGCGGTCGCCGCGGAGGTCAAGGCCGAGTACGGGCTCGGCGACCGGGTGCTGGCCACCCCGCTCGGGGTGGACGAGGGCTGGTTCGGCGCGACCCCGATGCCGGCCGCCGAGCTGGCCGCCCGCGGCCTGCCCGAGCGCTACCTGCTGTTCGTCGGCACCGTCGAGCCGCGCAAGGGCCTGCCGGCGCTGCTGTCCGCGCTGCGGCTGCTGCACGACTCCGACCGGGTGGCGGACCCGGACATCCCGCCGCTGGTGCTGGCCGGACCGCCCGGCTGGGGCCCGGCGCTGGAGACCGCGGCGCTGCCGCCCGGCGCGGTGCTGTCCGCCGGCTACCTGGACACCGCCGACCTGCGCCGGCTGGTGGCCGGCGCGGCCCTGCTCGCGTACCCGTCGGTGTACGAGGGGTTCGGGCTGCCGCCGCTGGAGGCGTTCGCGGCCGGGGTGCCGGTGGTGGCCAGCGACCTGCCGGTGGTCCGCGAGGTGACCGGCGAGCTGGCGACGCTCGCCCCGGTCGGCGACGCGGCGGCGCTGGCCGCGGCGGTCCGGGCGACGCTGGCCGACCCGGGCGACCCCGGCGCCCGGCGGGACCGGGCCCGGGGATTCACCTGGGCCGCCTGCGCGGCCCGCACCGCCGAGGCCTACCGGCTGGCCCTGGCCGGATGACCGCCCCGGCGGCAGGCTGACCAACGCCCGGTAGGGTCGGCCCGCGTGAGGGTGCTGGCGTTCGGGACGTACGACGTCCGGTCGCATCCCCGCATGGGCGTGCTGATCGAGGGCCTGCGCGCCAGCGGCGACGACGTCGCCGAGGTCAACATCCCGCTCGGGCTCGACACCGCCAACCGGATCGCGATGCTGCGCCAGCCGTGGCGGCTGCCGGCCGGTGCGTTCCGGCTGGCCCGATGCTGGCTGCTGCTCGCGGTCCGCGGCCGGCGCGCCTACCGGCGGCAGGCGCCGGACGCCGTGCTCGTCGGCTACCTCGGCCACTTCGACGTGCAGCTCGCCCGGCTGCTGTTCCGGCGGGCCACGATCGTGCTCGACCACCTGATCTTCGCCGCCGACACCGCGGTCGACCGGCGGCTGTCCAGCACGGTGACGATGCGCCTGCTGAACCGGTTGGACCGGCGTGCGCTGCGCAGTGCGGACCTGATCCTGCTCGACAGCGCCGAGCACGCCGAGCTGGTCCCGGCCGAGCTGGCCGACCGGGCGCTGGTGGTGCCGGTCGGCGCGCCCGCCGCCTGGTTCGACGCCGGCTCGGCGGCCGGCCCGCGGACCGACCCGCACGTGCTGCGGGTCGCGTTCTTCGGGCTGTTCACCCCGCTGCAGGGCACGCCGACGATCGGCCGGGCGCTCGGCCTGCTCGCGGACGCCCCGCAGGTGCGGGCGCTGGTGATCGGCGCCGGCCAGGACCGGGCCGAGACCCGCCGGCTGGCCAGGGCGAACCCGGCGGTGGAGTGGCTCGACTGGGTCGAGCCGGCCGAGCTGCCGGCCGTGATCGCGGCCCACGACGTCTGCCTCGGCATCTTCGGAGTCGGGCCGAAGGCGCTGCGGGTGGTGCCGAACAAGGTCTACCAGGGCGCGGCCGCCGGCTGCGCGGTGGTCACCTCCGACACCCGGCCGCAGCGGGAGGCGCTCGGCGACGCGGCGGTCTTCATCCGGCCGGGTGACGCGCACGCGCTGGCCGCGGCGCTGCGCGGGCTCGCCGAGGACGCCCCGGCGCTGGCCAAGCTGCGGGCCGCCGCCCGGGACCGGGCCCGCGAGTCGTTCGCCGCCACGGTGGTGGTCACCGCGCTGCGCGAGCGCCTCGGCGCGCGGACGGCCCGGCGGTGACAGCGCCGCTCCCACCGCTGGCCCCCCGGGCCTGGCTGCGCTGGGACCTGGTCGACCGGCTGGTCGCCGAGCTGCGCCCGGCCACGATCCTGGAGATCGGCTGCGGCCAGGGCTCGATGGGCGCCCGGCTGGCCCGGCGGGCCGACTACCTGGCCGTCGAGCCGGACCCGGACTCGTACGCGGTGGCCGAGGCGAGGGTGGCCGCCAGCGGCGGGACCGTGCTGGCGGCCGACCACACCGGCGTCCCCGCCGGCCGCCGGTACGACCTGGTGTGCGCGTTCGAGGTGCTCGAGCACCTGGCCGACGACGCCGCCGCGGTGGCCGACTGGGCGACGCTGGTCCGCCCCGGCGGGCACCTCGCGCTCTCGGTGCCGGCGTTCGCCCGCCGGTTCGGCCCGATGGACACCAGGGTCGGCCACTACCGCCGGTACGACCCGGACCAGCTGGCCGCGCGGCTGGTCGGGGCCGGGCTGGTCGAGCCCCGGGTGCAGGTCTACGGCTGGCCGCTTGGCTACGCGCTGGAGGCGGTCCGCAACCGGCTGGACGCCCGGCACCTCGCCGCGGAGGCCGGCGCCGCGGAGGCCGGCGCGGCGGAGGCCGGCGCGGCGGAGGCCGGCGCGCTGACGCCGGAGCAGCGGACCGCCGCGAGCGGCCGGCACCAGCAGCCCGGCGGCGGCCCGGTCGGGCGCGCGATCGAGCTGGCCACGCTGCCGTTCCGGTATCTGCAGCGGCTCGCGCCGGACCGCGGCACCGGCCTCGTCGCGGTGGCGACCCGGCCGGCCTGACTAGCCGCTGCGGGTGGGCTGACCGGGCTCGTCCGCGGGTTCGGGCGCGACCCGGGTCCCCCGGCCGAGCACCACCCCGATCAGCGCGGCGGCGACGTCGGCCAGCGTGAGCAGCAGCCGGGACAGCACCGCGACCGTCAACGCCGCGGCCGTGCCGCCGGGCAGCAACGAGGCGAGCGCCAGCGTGAGCACGGCCTCCCGGGTGCCGGCGCCGGTCGGCACGACGACCACGAGGAACCCGGCACACCAGGCGGCCGCGAACGCGCCGGTCGCCGGCAGCAGCAGGTCGCCCGGGTCGGCGCCGAGGCTCCAGCCGAGCAGGGTGATCTGCAGGCCGTACGCGAGCCAGGTGCCCAACAGGCTGAGCACCGCGATCCCGACGCCGGTCCAGGAGAACGTCACGTCCAGCGGCGGCCGGCGCAGCACCCGGAACACCAGGTTGCAGATCCAGGTGAGCACCGGCGGGGTCAGGCAGGCCAGCCCGAGCGGGACCAGCACCGGGCTCCAGTGCAGCCAGCGCGGCGCGCCGTCGGAGAGCAGCTCCGGCAGCGCCAGCAGCGCGACCAGCAGCCCGACACCGAGCGTGACCAGGTTGAGGACGATGCCCGCGGACGCCGCCCGCTTGCGCGGCACGCCGTAGTCGTGCGCCAGCTCGGTCTGCGCGAGCACCGCCCAGACGGTCGAGCCGGGCAGGTACTTGGCGAGCTGACCGAGGAACAGCACCCGGGTGGCGGGCCGCACGGGCAGCGGGTTGCCGAGATCGCCCAGCAGCGCCCGCCAGGCCAGCATGCTCGCCACCAGCCCGAGCAGGCAGTAGCCGAACGCACCGGCGGCCGCGGCCGGGGAGAGCTGGTCGAGCAGCGGGCGCACGTCGTCCCACCGGCGCGCCAGGGCCAGCCCGAGCGCGGCCAGCACGGCGGCGGTCAGCACCATCCGCGCGATCCGCAGCACGGCCGGACGCTACCGCCGGTGGCCATGTCCCGACGCCGGTAGGGTCCGGCCGTGCGGGTGGGCGTGCTGGTCGAGCAGGTGCTGGCGCCGGTGCCCGGCGGCACCGGGCGGTACGCGCGGGAGCTGGCCCGGGCGCTCGCCGCGACGGCGCCGGCCGGGGGCAGCGTGACCGGCTGGACCGCGTGGCACCGGGACGTCGGTCCGGCCGCCGTCGAGGGGGTGTCCGGCCCGCGCCGGCTGCCCCTTCCGCGGCGGGGGCTGGTCGCGGCCTGGGAGCGCGGCCTCGGCCCGGGGTTGCCCCGCGTCGACGTGGTGCACGCGCCGACGCCGCTGGCCCCGCCGCGGCGGCGCACCCCGCTGGTGGTGACCGTGCACGACGCGGTGCCGTGGACGCACCCCGGCCTGCTCACCCCGCGCGGCGTGGCCTGGCACCGGACCGCGATCGGCGCCGCCGCCCAGCACGCCGACCGGATCGTGGTGCCGACGGCCGCGGTCGCCGCGGAGCTGGCCGGGCACGTGCCGGAGCTGCGGCCGGACCGGGTCGTCGTGGTCGGCGAGGGCGTGGCCGACGAGCTGCGCGAGCCGCCCGCGGACGCCGACCGGCGGGCGGCCCGGCTCGGCCTGCCGGACGCCTACCTGCTCAGCCTGGCCACGCTGGAGCCGCGCAAGGGGCTGGACGTGCTGCTGGCCGCGCTGGCCGACCCGAAGGCACCGGACCTGCCGCTGCTGCTGGTCGGGCAGCCCGGCTGGGGCGGCGTCGACCCGGCCACCATGGCCCGCGAGCTCGGGCTGCCGGCCGACCGGGTCCGCACCCTCGGGCGGATCTCCGACCAGGACCTGGCGGTGGTGCTGCACCGGGCGACCGCGCTCGCCGCCCCGAGCCGGTCCGAGGGGTTCGGGCTGCCGCCGCTGGAGGCGATGGCCGCGGGGGTGCCGGTGGTCGTCTCGGACGCGCCGGCGCTGGTCGAGGTGACCGGCGGCGCCGCCCTCGTCGCCCCCCGTGAGGACCCGGCCGCGCTGGCCCGGGCGCTGGCCGAGGCGGTCGACCCGACCGGCCGGGCGGAGCGGATATCCGCCGGCCGGGAACGCGCCGCCCACTACTCGTGGTCCGCGGCCGCAAACGAGCTGTGGCGGCTCTACTCCACCCTGGGGACATGAGGGCCCGTCGTGACGGACAGTGGCGTCGGCGGGCGTACGCTGTGCAACGACGGAGCCGACGGGGTATCCGCCGGGAAGACGTACCACCGCCGAGCAGACAGCAGGAGCCGACTCGTGTCAGGACGCGCGCCCCGCGTGCTCGTCGATGCGACGGCCGTCCCCGCCGATCGCGGTGGAGTTGGACGGTACGTCGACGGACTGATCTCGGCGTTGGACGCCGCACAGGCCGACTTCGCGGTCGCCTGCCAGCGCGCTGACGCCGAACGGTTCGCCCGGATGGCACCGGGGGCGACGGTCGTGGCTGGACCGGCCGCGATCGCGCACCGGCCGGCCCGGCTGGCCTGGGAGCAGACCGGCCTGCCGCTGGTCGTCCAGCAGGTCAGCGCGGACGTGCTGCACTCGCCGCACTACACGATGCCGCTGCGGGCGGGGAAGCCCGTCGTGGTGACCATCCACGACGCCACGTTCTTCACACAGCCGGACGTACACACCTCGGTCAAGGGGCCGTTCTTCCGGTCGGCGATCAAGACCGCGCTGCACCGTGCTGCCCGGTGCGTCGTCCCGTCCAAGGCGACCCGGGACGAGCTGATCCGCGTGCTCGACGCGGACCCGACCCGGATCGACGTCGCCTACCACGGCGTGGACCAGAAGACCTTCCACGTGCCGTCCGACACCGAGCGGCAGATGGTGCGGGCCAGGCTCGGCCTGCGCGACACGCCGTACGTGGCCTTCCTCGGCATGCTGGAGCCGCGCAAGAACGTGCCGTCGCTGGTGCGCGGGTGGGTGAAGGCCGTGCAGGACCGGCCCGAGCCGCCCGCCCTGGTGCTGGCCGGCGGGTCCGGCTGGGACGACGAGATCGACCTCGCCATCACCGAGGTGCCGAGCCACCTGCGGGTGCTGCGGCCGGGGTACCTGAAGTTCTCCGACCTGCGCGGGTTCCTCGGCGGCGCGACCGTCGTCGCCTACCCGTCGCACGGCGAGGGGTTCGGCCTGCCGGTGCTCGAGGCGATGGCCTGCGGGGCCGCGGTGCTGACCACGCAGCGGCTGTCGCTGCCCGAGGTCGGCGGCGACGCGGTGGCCTACACCGAGGGTGACCCCGACTCGATCGCGACCGCGCTCGGCGCGCTGCTGGACGACCCGGAGCGGCGGCGGGCGCTCGGCGAGGCGGCGGTCCGGCGGGCGGCCGAGTTCACCTGGGCCGCCAGCGCCGAGGCGCACCTCGCCAGCTACGCCCGCGCCGCCGGCCTCCCCGGCTGAGCTGGCTGTTTCCGCCCGGCGCCGGGTTTTGCTTCCCCTCTGATCAGGCCCGCGCCCGAGCCCGGCCGGCTGGACCGGCCCTTCCCGCCCCCTGAGCGAGCGAGCCGCGTACCGCTCGGATCGGTCAACGGCGCACCCGATAGCGCACGTGAAGCACCCGGTTGCCGTGGATCACCACGTCAGGATCCTCCAACAGGTGCTGCGCGTGGACCGACCCGAAGTAGCGCTTGCCGGACCCGAACACCACAGGTACGACGTCCATGCGCACCTCGTCGACCAGGGCGGCGGCAAGCACCTGGCCACCGACGTCGCCGGCGGCGACCTCGACTACGCGGTCACCCGCAAGCCGTTGCGCCGTGGCCACGGCTGCCTCGACGCCGTCGACGAAGTGAAACGGCGCCTCGGCGTGCCAGCCCTCGGGCGCCGGCCGGTGCGTCACGACGACCACGTGGTCGACCCCGCTCGGGGGCTTCCCGTCCCAGCCGTCGGTCAGGTCGAAGACGTGGCGGCCGACGACCGTCACCCCGATCTGGTCCCAGTACGGCCTGGTGTAGTCGTAGGACGCCTGCGACACCGTCAGCGCGCCGCTCTCGTCCAACGGGACGTCACCGCTGGACAACCAGTCGAACAGCGGCCCGGGCTGGTCCTGCTCGTCCGCGACGAAGCCGTCCACCGACACCGAGCTGTACATCACCACCGTGCCCACGGGGCTCTCCTCTGCTTGGGGGTGGCCCCAAAGTAGGGTGTCGTGCGCTGTCGCTCTTGTACGAAATCACTCGGCTGGCAGCGGCCAGCCGTCCAGCACGCCGCCGCGAGCGTCGAGCCGGCGCCGATCCCGGACGAGCCGGAGAGAGCCGTGCGCCGGACGGGCGGGCCCGGTGCGGGACGCGGCCGGGTGACGGCGCTGTCAGTTGCCGAGGCGGACCCAGGCGACGGTCCAGGGGAACGGCTTGGAGACCGCGCGGACCGTGCCGACCTGGGACAGGAAGCGTACGAAGCTGCGGGTCGACCAGTGGTTGAAGTGGCCGGGCGTGTTGCCGAGGTCCTTCACGTACCGGCCGGTGACCAGGTTGCAGCCGCGGAAGATCGGCTCCCGCGGGACCGAGACCAGCAGGTGCTGCGAGGTCACCCGGGCGAGCTCGCGCAGCCCCTGCTCCGGGTCGTTGAGGTGCTCGAGCACCTCGACGCAGACGGTCAGGTCGAACTCCTGGTCCCGGAACGGCTGCTTCTCCGCGTCGGCGTGCAGGTAGCGCGGGCCCGGCCGGGTCTTCCACTCCGCGCGCAGCCCCGAGTCGGGCAGGTCGATCGCGGTCGCGTCGCCGAACCGCTCGAACAGCCGCATCGAGATGACGCCCTCGCCGGCGCCGACCTCGAGCGGGCGCTTCGGCGGCGCCTCGCTGTTGCCGATCTGGCCCAGGAAGTCGTCCAGACGGGCCACCCAGCGCTGGGTGAGGAACCGGATCGCCGGGTTCTTTGCCACGTACTTGTTCGTGTGGTTGCCGATGACGACGCCAGGACTCTCAGCGCTGCGGGCAGGGCCCGGTGCCGGGGTGCCCGCGGTGGAGCCGTTGACGGTGGACATGGCACGCCCCTCAATCCTCATAGCCAGCTCGTGCCCGGCCCTCGCGGCTCGGGCTCCCGCGGGCGGATACGCTACCGCAGTGAGCGAGTCGTGAAGATTCCCCGGTCTGCCACCCGGGCGGCCCGCATCGCCATCGCGCTCACCGCGCTGGCGCTGCTCGTGTTCACCATCGCCCGCCAGCGCGAGGCGGTGGTCGACGCGCTGCACCGGATGGGTCCTGGGTGGTTCGCCGCCTCCCTGCTCGCCGCGATCATCGGGCTCGGGTTCACCAGCTTCGCCTGGCGCACGATCATGGCCGACCTCGGCAGCCCGCTGCCGGTCGCGGCCGGGATGCGGGTGTTCTACCTCGCCCAGATCGGCAAGTACCTGCCCGGCGCGGTCTGGCCGTTCGTCGCGCAGATGGAGCTGGGCAAGGCGCTCGGCGTGCCCCGACAGCGCAGCGCGGTCGCCGGACTGCTGTTCGTCGGCCTGCACTGCGCCACCGGCCTGCTGGTCGCCTCCGCGACGCTGCCGTTCGCCAGCCCGGCCGCGGCCGAGCACTACTGGTGGGTGCTCGCGCTCACGCCGGTGCTGCTGGTCGTGCTGCACCCGCGGGTGCTCTCGCCGCTGCTCGACCGGCTGTTCTGGATGCTGCGCCGGCCGCCGCTGGACCGGCCGCTGACGTTCGCCAACACCGCCCGGGCCTGCGGATTCCTGCTGGTCACCTGGTTGTTCTACGGGCTGTCGCTGCTCGCGCTGGCCCGCCCGCTCGGGCTGACCGGGGCCGGCTCGCTGGCGCTGGCCATCGGGGCGTACGGGCTGGCCTGGTCGGCCGGCGTGATGGTGCTCGGGCTGGTGCCGGCCGGGATCGGCGTGCGCGAGGTCGTCCTCGGCGCGATCCTGCTGCCGTTCCTGCCGGCCGGGGCGGCGACCGCGGTGGTGGCGACCTCGCGCGTCGTGCAGACCCTCGGCGACGCGCTGTGGGCGCTGTTCGCCGGGATCGCACTGCGCGGACCGATGCGCCGGGCCGAGCAGCGCCTGCGTGTCGACGACGCCGCTGCGACCGACGCTGTCGCGGACCAGTCGCCGGACCCGGGCCGCACTCCGTCGACCGGCGCCACCGCCGGGCCGGACCGCGCCGGGGACGCGGGTCAGGGCCCGGCGACCGCCGGCCGCGGAGCCGGAGCGGGCCCGGCGACCGGTGCCACCACCGGGCCGAGCGCCGGGCCCGGCCGGGCGGGGCGCGACTGACGGATCGGGCCGGTAGGACACGATGGGCTATCGTTCCTCGCCGTCTCGACCGCTGAGGAGGGTGTGACTCGTGCCGGAACGTGCGCCGGAGCTTGGCGTCGTCGTCGTCACGTACTCGCCGGGCCACCACCTGGACACGTTCCTCGAGACGCTCGACAAGGCGACCACCCGCGCGGTCGGTGTGGTGCTCGCCGACAACGGGTCCACCGACGGCGCGCCCGAGCGGGCGGCCGCGCGGCCGGGCGTCACGCTGCTGCGCACCGGGTCCAACCTCGGCTACGGCCGGGCCGCCAACCTCGGCGTCCGGCAGGCGCCGGGGGACTGGGTGGTGATCGCCAACCCGGACCTGACCTGGGAGCCCGGCGCGCTCGACACGCTGCTGGACGCGGTCGGTCGGTGGCCGTCGGCCGGCGTGCTCGGCCCGGCGATCCTGTCCCCGGACGGCACGCTCTACCCGTCGGCCCGGCAGCTGCCCTCGCTGGGCCGCGGCATCGGGCACGCGCTGTGCGGCTGGTGGTGGCCGTCCAACCCGTGGACCGCGGCGTACCGCCGGGAGCGCGGGGTGCCGACCGAGCGGCTGGCCGGCTGGCTGTCCGGGTCGTGCATGCTCGTGCGGCGCGAGGCGTTCGACGCGGTCGGCGGCTTCGACCCGGCGTACTTCATGTACTTCGAGGACCTCGACCTCTGCGAGCGGATCGGCCGCGCCGGCTGGCAGAACGTGTACGTGCCGACCTCGGTGGTGTGCCACGAGGGCGGGGCGTCGACCTCGAAGGACCCGCGGACGATGGCCGACGCGCACCACGCCAGCGCCTGGCGCTACCTGTCCCGGCGCTACTCCGGGCTGCGCTGGCTGCCGGTCCGGGTGGTGCTGCGGGCCGGGCTGGCGGCGCGGGCCGCACTGGCCCGCCGGGTTCCCGCGGTCGCCGCGGGTGCCCGGCCGGCGCCGGACGCCGGTCCGAAGCCGGCCGGCTGACCGGGCTACGCTCGCAACCAGAACGACTCCCGAGGAGGGCCCCATCGACGCGATCGTGCTGGTGGGCGGCCAGGGCACCCGGCTGCGCCCGCTGACGCTGAGCGCGCCCAAGCCGATGCTGCCCACGGCCGGCGTTCCCTTCCTGACCCACCTCTTCAGCCGCGTCAAGGCGGCCGGCGTGCGCCGGGTGGTGCTGTCCACCTCCTACCGGGCTGACGTGTTCGCGGACCACTTCGGCACCGGCGCCGACCTCGGGCTGGAGCTGGAGTACGTCACCGAGGAGACGCCGCTCGGCACCGGCGGCGGGATCCGCAACGTGCTCGACCGAGTGCGCTCCGACGACGTGCTGGTCTTCAACGGCGACGTGCTGTCCGGGGTCGACCTGACCAAGCTGGTGGAGACGCACCGGGCCGGCGACGCCGACGCCACGCTGCACCTGACCCGGGTCGAGGACCCGCGGGCGTTCGGCTCGGTACCGACCGACGCCGATGGGCGGGTGCAGGCGTTCCTGGAGAAGTCGCCCGACCCGGTGACCGACCAGATCAACGCCGGCTGCTACGTCTTCCGCCGGTCGGTGCTGGAGACGATCCCGACCGCGGGACCGGTCTCGGTCGAGCGGGAGACCTTCCCCGGGCTGCTGGCCTCGGGCGCGGTCGTGCTCGGCTACGTCGACTCCACCTACTGGCTCGACCTCGGTACGCCGGCCACGTTCGTGCGGGGCAGCGCCGACCTGGTGCTCGGGATCGCGCCGACCGCGGCGCTGCCGGGCGAGCCGGGCGAGGCGGTGGTGCTGCCCGGCGCGGCAGTCGCGCCGGACGCGGTGCTCGCCGGCGGCACCACCGTCGGCGCGAGCTGCACGGTCGGCGCCGGCGCTCGGCTGGACGCGGCGGTGCTGTTCGACGGCGCCCGGGTGCACGACGGGGCCGTGGTCATCCGGTCGGTGGTCGGCCGCGGCGCGGTCGTCGGCGCCGGCTGCGTGGTCGAGGACGCGGTGCTGGGCGACGGGGTTCAGCTCGGCAGCCGCAACGAGCTGCGGGCCGGCGTCCGTATCTGGCCCGGGGTCTGGCTCGGCGACGCCGCCGTCCGCTTCTCCTCCGACGTCTGACGCCGCCGGATGAGGAGCGGGGGGATGAGCGAGCCCGAGGGCCCGCAGGGCGAGCGGGGAGCGACGAGGGCTGAGCCGGCGGAGGGACGAGGCCGGGTTCGTCCGGGGAGCGGGGGATGAGCGAGCCCGAGGGCCCGCAGGGCGAGCGGGGAGCGACGAGGGCTGAGCCGGCGGAGGGACGAGGCCGGGTTCGTCCGAGGAGCGGGGGATGACCGCGGTCGGGGTCGGGACGGCCTCGACCGTGTGGCGGGCCGGCCGGCCGGTGGACATCCGCGGCACGCTCTGGCCGCTCGTCCGCGGCCGCAGCGACCGCGCCCACCGCATCGCCGGGGGGATGTTCTGGCGGGCCGCGCTGACGCCGGCCGGGCCGGCCACGGTGGCGCTTCGCCAGGCCGGCGGCGGCGAGGTGCACGCGACCGCGTGGGGTCCGGGCGCGGAGTGGACGATCGCGTCGGTGCCGGACCTGCTCGGCGCGCGGGACTCGGTGGACGGGTTCGTGCCGCGGCACCAGCGCCTGGCGGACGTGCACCGGCTGCACCCGGGCGTACGGATCCCGCGCACCGGGTTGGTGCTGGACTCGGTGATCCCGGCGATCTTCGAGCAGAAGGTCACCGGGAAGCAGGCGCACGAGGCATGGCGGTTCGTGCTGCAGCGGTACGGGACGCCGGCGCCGGGGCCGGCGCCGGCCGGGATGCGGGTGCCGCCGCCCGCGGCCCGGCTGCTCGACGTCCCGACCTGGGACTGGCACCGCGCCGGGGTCGGCATCGACCGGCAGCGGGCCATCCGGGCGGCGGCGACCGTCGCGGACCGGCTGGAGGAGTGCGTCGACCTGGCGCCCGCGGCCGCGCTGGCACGGCTGCGAACGGTGCCCGGCATCGGGGTGTGGACCGCCGCCGAGACCGCCCAGCGCGCGCTCGGCGACGCGGACGCGCCCTCGGTCGGCGACTTCCACATCCCCGGCCTGGTCGGGCACTTCCTCGTCGGGCGGCGCGTCGACGACGACGGCATGCTCGAACTGCTGGCGGAATGGCCCGGTCACCGGCACCGCGTGGTCCGGCTGATCGAGCTGTCCGGCGTCGGGAAGCCGCGGTACGGGCCGCGGTTCGCGCCGATCGACTACCGGTCGTTCTGACCGCTGCCGTAGGCCCGCAGCACCGCGTCGGCCAGCGGCGGCCAGGCGTCCTTGGCCCACTGCTCGAACTCGGTGTCGGTGAGCACGACCAGCCCGACCCGCGCGACCGGATCCACCCAGAGGAACGTGCCGGACCGGCCGAAGTGCCCGTAGGTGGACGGGTGGTTGCCGCGGCCGGTCCAGTGCGGCGACTTCGCGTCCCGGATCTCCAACCCGAGACCCCAGTCGTTGTCCTGCTGCCGGCCGTACCCGGGCACGACTCCGGACAGGCCGGGGAACTGCACGGTTGCCAGCGCGGCCACGGTGCTCGGGTGCAGCAACCGGCCGGGCCGCACCAGCTCGGCCGTGACCAGCGCCAGGTCACCGACGGTCGACTCGCCGCCCGCGTGCGGCGGGCCGACCAGCGCGGTGCCGGTCAGGCCGAGCGGCTCGGCCAGCGCCTGGTGCAGGTAGTCGGCGCAGCCGAGGCCGGTCACCGCGGCCAGGTGGTCGCCGAGCAGGTCGAAGCCGGCGTTGGAGTAGATCCGCCTGGTGCCCGGCTTGGCGACCACGAGGTCCTTGTCCGGCGCGAGCCCGGAGGCGTGCGCCAGCAGGTGCCGGACGGTCGAGCCTTCCGGGCCGGCCGGGTCGTCGAGGCCGAGCGCACCCTCCTCGACCGCGACCAGCACCGACAGCGCGACCAGCGGCTTGGTCACGCTGGCCAGCGGGAAGACCTTGTCCTGGTCGCCGTACGTCTCCAGCACGGTGCCGTCCGGGCCGACCACCGCGGCCGCGGCCGCGCCGACCGGCCAGGACCCGACCGGGTCGAGCGCCCCCATCAGGACCCGCCCCGGACCCGGGCCACGGCCCGCCCCACCGCGACCGCCACGTCGGCCGGCGCCTCCGGCAGCGCGTCGACCGGGAACCAGCGAAGGTCGTCGGACTCGTGGCTGCGCACCTCGACCGCACCGGGCGGGGCCACCGCGAAGAAGATCACGTCCAGGTGCCGGGTCGGCACGCCGAGCGAGCAGGTCACCGGGAACACGCCGAGGTAGAGCGGGACGGGATCCAGCCGCAGGCCGGCGATTCCGCTCTCCTCGGTCGCCTCCCGCAGCGCGGTCGCGGCCAGCGTCGGGTCCTCCGGCTCGATGTGCCCGCCCAGCGGCAGCCAGGCGCCGACCCTCGGGTGCAGGGTCAGCAGCGTGCGCCGGGCGTCGGCGTCCAGCACGACCGTGGTGGCGGTGAGGTGACCGGGGCGGCAGGACCGGGAGGTCGCGTCCGGGCGCGCCTCGAGGAAGGCCAGCATCGCCATGGCGAGCGAGCGCTGGTCCAGCTCCGGATCGTCGTACGCGGCGAGCACGGCCAGCGCGTCCCGGTGCGCCGTCGGCGGGTCGGCCGTCCCGGCCAGCGCCTGCCGCCGGCCCTCCTCGACCGCCTCCGCGGTGCCGAGCCGGAACAGGTCGTCCGCGGGCGGGCGCAGCAGTGCCCGGGCACCGCACGGATCGTCCACAGGCGACAGTCCACGGACGACGGCGACCGGGACGGCGGTGAGCTTGCCCTTGGCCAGCTCCGCCGCGGCGGCCAGCTCGTCGGCGACCGCGACCTCGGTCATCTCCAGCCGCATCCCGTGCGTGTCGGTGCGACCGCGCAGGTCCTCGACCGCGCGGACGCCGGCCGCACCGATGGCGACGTCGACGACGCCGGTGCGCCAGGGCCGGCCCATCGTGTCGCTGACGACGACCGCGACGGTGCGGCCGAGCGTGGCCTTGAGCTCATCGCGCAGCGCCCGGGCCGACGCGTCCGGGTCGACCGGCAGCAGGGCAAGCTCGCCCGACCGGACGTTGCTGGCGTCGACGCCGGCGGCGGCGAGGACGAGGCCCTGCCGGGTCTCGACGATCCGCGTCCGGCCGCGGGCGGCGACGACCCGGACGGTCTCCGCGTCGACCACCCGCTGCCGGGCCGCCTCCCGCCCGGTCGGGTCGGCCGGCGCAGGCACCAGCCGACCCTCCACTTTGGACACTGCTTTGGAGGTGACGACGACGACGTCGCCGTCCTCGATCCACGGCGCGGCTGCCGCGATCGCCCCAGCCAGGTCGTCCCCCGGCCGGAAGTCAGGTAGCCCGACCACCGGGATGACCCGCACCTCGCCCGGCACGTCACCCCGGGCGCCGGTCCCCGCCGACCGACCGGTCCCCGCCGCCTCCCGACCCGCGGTTGTCGTCTCGGCCGGCCCTGTCGTGTCGGCCGGCCCTGTCGTGTCGGCCGGCCCTGTCGTGTCGGCCGGCCCTGTCGTGTCGGCCGGCCCTGTCGTGTCGGCCGGC
>Ga0207643_10000274_pt1 | contig 35744 bp, 19 predicted proteins | sample KBSMisM62_FD_184313 | JGI IMG/M metagenome (GOLD analysis project Ga0207643, IMG submission 184313) | Miscanthus rhizosphere microbial communities from Kellogg Biological Station, Michigan, USA - KBS Miscanthus M6-2 (SPAdes) (version 2) | ecosystem: Host-associated > Plants > Roots >... | reverse complement strand
GCGATTTCATTCACGAGCACGCCCATGGACCATCCATCAGAGATGATGTGATGCATCGTAAAGATCAGCACATATTCTTCCGCGTTCAACGTGAGCAGCCGGGCACGTACGAGTGGTCCGGTTTCTATATCGAATAGTCGTTGTACTTCCTCAGTTGCCAGCCGCGTCACCTGCGCCTCACGCTCTTCGGCGGGGAAGTTTTGCAGATCGACAATCGGCATCTTGAGCGTCAACTGCTCGGCGATGACCTGCACGGGCTGGTTATCAACGAGTCTGAAGGTCGTGCGCAGGCTTTCATGTCGCCGAATGATTTCATTGATGCCCCACTCCAGGGCATCTGTGTTGAGCCGGCCTGTGAGACGCAGCGCGGTCGGCATGTTGTAGGCGATGCTATCCGGTTCCACCTGATGTAGAAACCAAAGACGCTGCTGGGCGAATGAGAGCGGCGCGTATGAACGTGTCTGACGGCGCGGGATGGATTTGTTCTCCACCAGTCCCACGTCCTGACCTGTGAGTCGTTTTTCAAGCAAGGCGCGTTTGGCTGGCGAAAGTTTCGCGCGTCGTGTCGTCAAATCGGTTTCTGACATGTTTTATCGCTTTAAGGTTTCGTGAAGATTCAAGCGCTCCTCTTCTATCGCTCCCGCTGGAACGTTCAGGCATTTCTGACATCTTGTCGGGGCGGCTTCAAGTCATCGACCTTATCCGGGCGATCATTGGATTAGCGGAAACACGCCCGAATCATCTCAGCAATTTCAGTGTGTAGTAGCGTTCGCAAGTTATCTCAAAGTCTAACGTTCTCATTTAAAGAGTTCAAAGAGGAGGAATTTATGCGAATTCTATTGACGGCACTATTATTTGGATCTTTTGTATTTTGCACGCCTGCTACCTCACACGCGATCGGCGATCCCGACGTTCGTGCACGAATCACCAACATCCGCCGTAGTTCTGCTGAAGACGAAGAGCGGATGATGGGTACGATTATGGTGGAGTCGGAAGAAACAAACGCGAAACTAGACAAAGCAAATCTGATAATCACCGCTAAAACACTCATCCTCAGGGAACAAGATGGCAAGCGAGTTCGGGCAACCTTTGAGGATTTTAAGATGGGCCAGTTAATTGAAGCTCAATTTGTTGATGGGCCAACCGTAATGATATACCCACTTCAAGTAGCAGCAGCCGAGATCGTGATCCTGAACAATGTCAAAGAAGAATGAAGCGCGACCATAACCGCAGTGAGACGGCGGATACGGCCGATGGATCTTCCATCGTATTAACCTGGAATGGAAAACCCGCACCCTCGAGGTTTACCACAAGCAGCTTGACGTCACCGCGGCGGCAAAATGTTGACTTATCGTGCCAGATTGTTAAAATTCCTCATTCGCACTTTCCTGGCCCCGCATCTACAAACAACGTCGGTAACGTTGAGGTATTCGCCAATGAAAACGTCGGGCATCGCAGTTACAGTCTTCTTGCTCGCCTCACTTTCGTTCTTACTAACTGCGGTAGGTTCAACGGCACCTATTAACTCGTATCACGGCGTCGTTGAAGAAATCGCAACTGGACCAATTGACGAGAGCGGGGGCATCAAGGAAGAGGTTCCAACCAAGTATGCGGCCAGATACCAGGATTGGAAACGAGAGTTCCTTTCTACGGAAGCGGGCCATAATCAATGGGCGTCGTATGAGCACAACTCCAACTTCACCTTGACCATTGCGGTCTCACGAGAAAACGCAGAGGGCGCCACAACCGGGCGATACAGGTGGAACGACTCTGGTCAGCTGATAGCGGCCACGATCATGCTTGGTATACGTCTCGATGAGGGTTATCCAAACCCCATCTACTTCCCGGTGATGAGCTCACTCGTCCCTACCGAGTCATTTGACCGAATTAACGGAAGCACGCTGGCGGCAACCAAGATTGCTCACGAGTTTGGTCACGTTAATCGAACTGCTAAAGCCGATGCGGCAGTCTATCAACTGCAGGCCCAGCTCATTCCGCAATACAACAAGATCTTTTTCAGCAACGGTCGCGATGCAAACGATCCCAGGCTAATCGAACTCGTAGCAAAGATTGGCGGCACACCTGTGCAGATATGGGAAGACCGCGAATACTGGGGCGAGGTTAACGCGATGCTCTATCTTCGAGACAGGTTCACTGAAGAGAGTATGCGTTGTTCAATCTTCAGCAGGATTCGTCACAGCGTCGATCTTTACGCGAAGCCCTACGAACCTCGATTCATCGAAGTGGCTCGAGCAACTCCGAATCAGCGACCTTGTGGCTGGCAATAGCTGCCGGCCATTCGCTAGAGCCGCCGCGCCAAAGCTGAGTTCAAGCCTTCCGATCTAACTTTCCAGAAGCCATCATCCGCGAAACTATCGGCCAACGAAAAGGGATTGAGTAATCACATTGACTACCCAATCCCCTTCAGCGGTTAAGCTAAGCGTGTAAAGTTTAGAAGATAAACTTCGCCATCAACTGGGCTCGACGCGCGTAATTGTTTTGGTTCGAGGCCGAAATCTGACCAAAACTTGTAGCCCCTGGGTTCACTGCCGGAGCGGGGAACAGTGGATGGTTGAGGGCGTTGATGAATTCAACCCGGAATTGGAGTTTCATCTGTTCCCGCAACTGGACATCTTTACGCAGACCGATGTCCATGTTGTTGATGGCATCTATTCGGACGTCACCAAATCGCAATGGCAACGTGCGCAGGTGATCCACCGGGGTAGCACAGTTTGCACTCGCCCCTACGATCCCTCCGCAAGTCGGATTCCCTCCGGCGGCCGAAATAAATGCCGACGTGTTGAACCATCTGCTCAGGGATTGCTGACCCTTCTCGAGTCCAATCTTGCCTCCGATATAGAACGCATCATTTGTGAAAGTGATGGGGAAGCCTGACTGATAGGTATAGGTTCCCTGAATCTGCCAACCACCGATCACAGCATTGGCCCACTTGCTGACACCCGAGCCAAAGTATTGCCCCTTACCAAATGGCAACTCATAGAAGTAACTCATTGAGAAGCGATGAGGTGCATCCTGATCGGATCTCACCTTCGACGGCCTCTCATCGCCCGGGTTCAAGTACTCCGTCGCCTGCAGCCACTTCGAGAAAGTGTAGGCCATTTGTATTCCGTAGCCTTTACTAAATCTCTTCTCCAAAGTGATCTGAGCGGAGTTGTACCAGCTTTCGCCGTCGTTATTGGTTGTGTTGATCGTCCCAAAATCAGGAAATGGGCTGAGCAAACTTCGACGCGTGACGGACCCGGCTGCACCTGTGAACAAAGCGCCACTGGTACAGGTACTGCCACTCACGTTGTTGCAAAACGGGTTTCGTACCGTTCCGCTGAGGGCAGCATTGTTGGCCTGCTGAGCCGCGGTACGCGAATTATCTCTATTCAAAAATCGATTAGGCACGGCGTTGATGTTTCGAATGATTTCAATGTTCGAGCCCTTGTCTCCAAGGTAGGTCAATTCCATAACCCAGTCGCCAAACAATTGGCGTTGAACACCCAGGGTCCACCTCGCCTGTCTAGCTGCCTTGGGATTCTGATTGAAAAACGAGATTGTCTGCCCGAGCGCAGTCTGGCGTCCTAAAGCATTGCCACTCGGCTCTGTGATTCCATCCGGAAACGGATTATTGAGCAGAACTGGTAATGGAGCTCCGTTGGGACCAGTGACCCGCTGCTGTACTGTGGTCTGGGTGTAACCTGGTTGAATGACGTCTCCACGTCGCTCACCGAGGAATCCCTGATACAGGCCAAAGCCGCCTCTAAATACAGTTTTGTCGTTGAATGCATAAGCAAAACCCACGCGTGGCAGGAACCCGTCCTTAGGAGTGTTATAAAGACCACTGCCGGTGTCCTTGCCCGCGAACAACAGACCGCCCCTGGCCGTGATACTGGTTAGACCGTACGTGGTTTTGAGAACATCATTAGCAGGGATCAGTCCAAAATTAGTCTGAGCCTGGCCTTCAAACGGTTGCGTGTAGGCAAGGTCAAAACCCGAGACGCTCTTGTTCTGACGTTCGGTTAACGATTGTTCAAATTCGTAGCGCAAACCGAGATTCAGCGTCAGCTTCTGGGTCAGACGGTAGTCGTCCTGCACAAAGAAGCCCCACGTCTTGGAATACTCAGAATAGTCCGAAGCCCGGACAATCTGCATGGTAGTTGGATAGCCAAGCAAGAACGAGGCAAACGCCTGGAGGCCTTCGAAGTCATTACCGCTGGCGCTGTTCTGCCGGGTGAAGGTGTTGTCGAAAATGAAGTGGCCCGACTGTTGGTTGCTCTTGAAGCTGTCGTCCTCACGATAGATTCGCATCTCGGAACCAAATCGTAAGGCGTGCTTACCCATTGCTCGATTTAGCACGGCCGTAACGAAGTGACTGCTGACAGGACGAAACTCATTCGTGTGGCCGTTACCAACTGTTGCTCCCGTGCAGCCAGTGCAGTTGAAATCAAAACGCGGAAAGCGCCTGAAACCTTCGCTTATCGCATTGTTGAAAGAAGCTGGGAAGCCAAGCGTAGTAAGGTCCATTCCGTATTGGCCTTCAGGGGCATCCGAACCGCGGATAAAGCGATTGAATCCATAACGGACATTCAAGACGGTGTTGGCGTTGAAGGTATGAACCTCGTCAATCATCCCCTGTTTGGACATGAAGAGAAACCGGTCACCAACATAAAATGTTCCGGTGTAGTTATTGTAGGTACTCTTACGGTTGTACCAACTGTAGCGGCCAAAGATCTTGTCGTTGTCACCAATGCTCTGGTCCAGTCGTATCGTGTAATTTCGGTACGGCGGATCCAGCAACTCGGGAAGCGTCGAATCCCGAATGTTGTTGTTGATCCGAAAACCAGTTGGCGCCGGCTGCTTTGGCCCACCGAGGAACGGTAACACTGCCTTCGCTACCGGGTTTATTCGATTAGCAGGGATGATGTTGTTCGTAAACGGCGTGCGATTAGTTGTGTTACCACCGGCAAATGTTCCAGTAAGTGGATCGTAAATGGTCACAACGTTTGAGAAGGCGGAGAAGTCTCCACTCGCCAAAGCAGCGGTGGGCGCCCAGATGTTGGTTGCGTCGAAACGAGGTCGCGAGTCGTTGATACTCTCATACGAAAAGAAGAAGAAGGTCTTGTTCTTACCGTCATAGACCTTGGGGATCCAGATTGGGCCGCCAATGGTGAAGCCTGGACGATTTGAAAAAGTGTATGGCCGACCTTGTTTGTTCGCGTTTCCGAAAAAGTCGTTTGCAGCCCAACCGCCGGGTTCGATCCAATAGTAAGCGGTGCCATGAAAGGAGTTTGTTCCGCTCTTAGTCACAATGCTGGTGACGCCACCTTCGGTGTTACCAAACTGAGCGTCGAATGTCGCAGTTTGAACTCTAAACTCCTGAGTGGAATCGGTGGTAGGGACGTAAGAGGCAATCACCTCGTTCGCGTTTGCGGTAGCGGTACTCGGTGCGCCGTCAATCAAAAGGTCGCTGCGAATTCCGCGTGCGCCACCCATTGCGAAGTTGGCAATGTGCGTTGGCTCGAAGGGACGGTCCAAGCGCGTGCTACCAGTGTAAGCAACGCCCGGTGAGAGGTTAATAAGGTGGTAAGGATCACCGTGTACCGATGGCAGCTCATCGACGCGCTTACGATCAACTGTGAGACCAAGATTCGGATCCGAGACATTGAGTTGTGACGAGTCGGATGTGACCGTAACAGTTTCCTGGATCGTGCCAACATCAAGAGTTATCGACAAAGTGGTTGTCTCGTTAATCGCAACTTCGACCTTGTCCCGCAATGCCTTCTTGAATCCTGAGGCTTCTACCAGGACCTGATAAACTCCAGGCCGGAGGTAGGGTGCATCGAAGAGGCCGTCAGTATTCGTCGTCAACATGGTGGTCGCCGCTCTGGACACATCAGTGATCTTCACTGAAGCACCGGACACCGCTCCGCCATTGGAGTCCACGACACGTCCGGTTATTTTTCCGCGCAGCTCTTGAGAACTCGCTGACATTGGTATCAGCAACGCCGCAAACACGAATACGATCGCGCCTGAAATGGGTGCGAGCAGTCGAAATCTAGATCTCATTTGAGTCTCCTCTTCAGTGATAAATTCCGCGTGGTGGTGCGGCTAGTGAATGGCGGCGGTGGTTAATCTTCAGCATTCTCAAGCCAACAAACAGTCTGTCTTGAATCCGATAAAGCTTAATCGATTGCGGCGGTGAGCTCGGCCAATTACCGCGTACACAACGAGTTCTCGAACCCGCCTTGGTCTGACCAATTCGCCGATACCAGGTTGAGAGACACCGTGGAAATCGGCATGGATTAGTTAGAAAGCTGTGAGCCTATGAATATGAACTTGAAGCACTTAAAACGGTATCGAGCACCTGCTCAGTTGATGGCCGCATTTTGTGTCAGTTGCTACATTCTGTCAAGCTATACTTTACCAATTGATCTCGCGCGCTGTAGTAGGTATGACCAAATGGTTTGAAATGCTTTTTTGTGCAAACCTCGTTCCGGCAGACGCTGATCGGCAGCACTTAGTTTTTTTGGCATCTCCTTATGCAGCCATACAGAAAACGCGTCCGAAATTCTGGATCTCAACGAGAATTTAGTTTTGGGTAGGGGTACTAGAGGTAATACCAGTGGTTTTCCACTTGAAGGTTGGCTTCTGTGAATGACAGTGGGCAGAAAATTGGACACATCAAAGCTTTACTCTAATCGTTACTCACTCCGCCTGGCACCACCGACTCCAACTGCTGAGCCTTCTGTGCCCGGACCAGATGGTCACGCATAGCATCGCAGGCACGAACCGGATCTCGATCCTTAATCGCACGATAAATCTGCCGGTGCATCTCCGCGGACTCTTTAAGATCTTTAGCGGAGTTAACTGTCCTTTTACGAGCATCAGATAGAATCGTCGCAACCATATTCATAAGAGCCGTAAGAATGCGATTGCCCGAGGCCGCGGCAACGAATTGGTGGAAACGCATATCGTGAATGAGGAACTCTTCCGGTTGGTTGAGCGATGTGTACATCTCCGTAATCTCCTCGGCGATGGGCACCATTTGGTCGCCGGTAGCACGTTCCGCGGCCAGACCGGCAATCGCCATCTCCAGTGCCCTGCGTGCTTCGAACATTTCAGCGGATGTGAAACCCTGGAGTGAGGCCATCATCCGAAGTGGTCCACTATCCAGTGAAGGTGATACTTCCTCTTCGACCACAAAAGTTCCAGCGCCGGGTCGGGATCGTACGACTCCCATAGCTGCGAGCGAACTGATTCCTGCTCGTAAGGTCGGTCTGCTGACGCCCAGCATTCTCGCAAGATCCCGCTCAGGAGGCAGCTGTTCGCCAGGCTGCAGTTCTGCACGATGAATCATCCCGCGAATCTGAACAGCTACTTCCTCGGCGGTCGTTCTATGACGCACCGGATACACTGTTTTGAACTTGGTTCTATTTTGATCGGTCATCCCGCTTCGGGTGTATTCGGATGCAGACAAGTTTTACACGTGAGTTACAAATAAAACTTTCAATTCTTCCAGACGAGATTGTCGTAAAGTATAACCTCTTTGCACGCCGTCAAGTAACATTGTGCGTTAATATTAACCTTAAAGGTGGGCGGTCACTGCCCGTTGCCAAATACAATGAGAAGAATAGGTCGTCGAAGTTTTGTCAGCAGCATGCTGGCCGCCGGCGCTGCTGCTTACCTGGGTCCGCGCAGCACCAAAGCAACGGACTCGCGAATTGAGATCCTTCTGAATGAGCCGACTGGAACGGTATCGCCGAACATATACAGCCACTTCATCGAGCATCTCGGCGGTGTGATCTACGACGGCATCTGGGTGGGCGAGAAATCGAAAATTCCAAATTACAACGGCATACGCAAAGCGCTGGTTGACAACTTGAAAAGACTTAAGCCGGGTGTGATCCGCTATCCGGGCGGCTGTTTCGCCGATCAATATGATTGGCGAGACGGTATTGGACCACGCAACAAACGTCCAACGCGTGTCAACTTCTGGGCAGACACGCGCTATAAGACGACCAAGGCCTATGAAGAGCTGGAAGACGGTCCACAAAAATACGAGAGCAATTATTTCGGCACGGATGAATTCATTTCTTTCTGCAAAATGGTCGGCGCCGAGCCATATCTCGCGGCGAATGTGCGAAGTCGCGACGTGCGTGTTTTTCTCGAGTGGCTGGAATACTGCAACGCCCCTGCCAATTTAACGACGTGGTCAACCGAACGCCTGAAGAACGGTTTTAGTGAGCCGCATAAGGTGACTTTCTGGGGCGTCGGGAATGAGTCGTGGGGCTGCGGCGGCGATCTTACGCCGGAAGAATACGCGACTGAGTTCCGTAAATTCACGGCCTGGCTGCCAACCTACGGCGTTCAATTGAAGCTTATCGGATCTGGTCCGAACGGCGGCGATATCAACTGGACACGGAAGTTTTTCGAAGGGCTGGCACAGAAAGGCAATCGTCAGATCGCTAAACTTCATGGTTGGGGGTTGCATTATTACTGTGGATCCACCGGCCAGCAAATTGCCAACGAATTTTCTGAAAACGAATGGTACGACCTATTGGAACGCTCAAACAGAATGGAAACTCTGATTGAGGACCATTGGCAGGTGATGGGCGAATTCGATCGCGAACGGCGCGTGAAACTGGCAGTTGACGAGTGGGGCGCGTGGCACAAACAGGACGCAGACGTGCCCGCCGGATATCTTTACGCCTATGCAGGAACTCTCCGTGACGCACTGATCTCCGGCATGAATCTCGACATCTTTCAGCGCCACGCAGACAAAGTCATCATGGCAAACCCGGCGCAGCTCGTGAACACGATTCATTCGCTTTTCCACACCTACGAAGACAAATTCATTCTCACACCCAATTACCACGTCTTCGAGATGTACATGCCGCACGCCGGCGCAACGGCAGTAAAAACCGAGTTCATCGCGCCGAGAGCCAGCTTCACGAGAATGGATGCGCAGCGAAAGGAAATCCAGACGAGTCTTTGGGGCTTGAACGGCTCGGCTTCACTCAAGGACAAGCAATTAGTGCTGACCGTTGTGAATCCACACCACCAGCAGGCGAGAGAAACTGAGATCGCGATTCGCGGCGCCACGATAAAGTCGGGCGAAAGCCGAACGCTCACCGCCACTGATCTGCATGCGCGTAACAGCTTTGCGAACCCGCATGCGCTGGAACCAAAGTCAGCACCCGTGAGCGCAAGCGGTTCTACAATCACATTTCAGTTTGCGCCGGCTTCGGTCACGCGTCTATCACTCACCTTGAGCTAACCGTAGTCTTCTTCGCGATCTCTACCGCAAACACGTGTGTCGGCCCAAACATGTTCGAACGGAAAACAATCCATTTCATATCAGGCGTGAACGTCACGTTTGGCTCGAGACTGTAGTCGTGTTTCGAGAGATTGACGAGTTTCTCCGCTTTGAAGAAACCAGGCCGTATCAGATCCTTCGCGTTCGGCAATTCGCCGTTAGTCCGGTCGAGCACCATCTGCGGCTGGAACAGATAAATCCACTGCCCATTGTCGGGTGCGGCGACGCTGTTCGGCCCACCTCCGTCTCCAGCAAACAGGGTTCCATCAGGCGATACGTTGAAGTGAACTGACCATTCGCTTGGTTTAAGGTGATACCAGATCCTCTCGCCACTCTTGACGTTGTATCCGGCCACCCAAAAAACCTGGCTGCGCGGCGTCTGCAAGTCGTACCAGATCCAATTGCCGTCAGCGCTAAACCATTCATGACCTTCGATCTCCATCAGCATTGTGCGCCGATGGATCTGAGTCAACTGAGTACCGTCCGTGCGAATGGTCCAGGTGCGATCGACTTTGTGCCAGGGACCTTCGTGGCAAAACATGAGCAGCGCCGGATCGGTTGGTGAAAACTGTACGTGGTTGTACCAGTCCGTACCACGTAAGAGTGTTTTTACTTGGCCCGTCTTCATGTCGATCGTAATCAACTGGAGAGGCCTGCGTTCCGCGAGCCGGTTCTCCATCATCTGCCCCTTGCCGGGATACGCATCGGCGCGCGGGCCTTGTTGCGTTGGAGGCGCCGGTGGTTTTCCTTCTTTGATAGCGGCCGCGAGTTTGTCATCAATGATTCCCGCGAGCAGCGTTTCGTCAGCATTGACCGTCGACACTGAGGTTGCCGGCGGTAACTTCACGATTTCGCGTGTTGCTTTTGTGTTCAGGTCTGTCGCATAGACAGTGGTCGAGCGCACGTTATCAGTTGTCACGGTGCGCGTGTAATAAACCTGACCTGTCTTTTTGCCGATGATGATGACGCCGGCACGGCCCTCAACGATCTTCTCTATTGCTCGTGTCTTTAGATCTATCGCGGAAAGACCGGTCGGCGTCGTGATAATTAACTTCTGACCATCAGGCGTGTAGGCGTTCTGATGAAAGTACAAACTCTGACTTCCGGGTTCGTCCGACAAGCGCACCACGCGATGACCCGTGTCCTGGTCGACCCATTCGCGTGGTATCTCTGAGTGTTGGGCCAGTGCTCCCTGCCACAAGAAGGCACAAAGAGCGCAAGAAACCATTAGCAGCGATTTTGTGCCTCTTTGCGGCATGAAGACTTTCCTCCTAGAAGAACACCCTGATCCCAAACTGAATGTAGCGCGGAACAGTGTTTGGCGTATTACCAATCAGCGTTCCAAAGTTCGCGTCATACGTTTGCCGAATGCGATACAGCTTAAAGCCCTCCAGCGTTCTGATATCAAAGGAGAGTGGGTCTCGGGTCGCAAACCCCTGCGGCAATGGAACATGGAAGAAGTCCAGCGGCAGACCACCCGTTTGCGCGCCCTGTGGACCAGATTGACGCGTCGCATTCACGTTTCCTCGTATCTGCGCCAGGTTAGCAGCACCGGCCGGAGTCGTGGACAGCGGCTGTCCATTAAACGTCGCCCAGGTATTGTACTCCGCAGCAGTTATCGGCTGATTCACACCAGCTATAGCCTCTGTTGTTATTTCGGTCGGGAAAGTGCCCAGACCAAACGGCGTGTTACCGGTGTTGTTATAGCGGAAGCTCGGATGATTGAACGCATTGATTAAATCGACTCTGAAATTGATCCGCCGTTTTCCTTCGTTGCCGGCGAAGGGAAACGGAAAATCTTTCGAGATCGAAAAATCAAAGAACTCCTGGCGCGGCGAGCGAATGTCCAGCGTGCGCGGAGCGTTACCGAGTGTTCCCTTCACTGGACGCATGAACGCGGCCGGGTTGATGTAAGGCTCGCAGCCGCTGGGAGGCGCCGCACTGCCGATTGGACAATCGCGCCTCCACAACGGATTACGCAGCGAAACTCCCGGAACGAGGTCGGGTCTCACAACCCTGTTGAAGAGCGTACCGCCAAGTTTATTCGGATCGGTAATGAACGGCAGGAATGGCAATCCCCCAGGCATGCGAAGAATACTGGAGACAATCCAACCGCCGGCGATGGCGTTAACGACGCCGGGCGCGTCCTTCAGATAGCGTCGCCCACGGCCGATGGGAATGTCCCAGATACCGGTGGCCGTGAAGTTGTTCTTGATATCAAAAGTCGAAATAGCTCTATCCTGGCCCAAGTCTCCACCCAGTGAAACCTGTTGGCGCGCCTGGCCCGTTGAGAGTGTTCGTGTGTCGGGGCTCGCATCCGAAGCCGTGTCGATACTCTTGGCGTAAGTGTAGTTAGCAGTAAACGTCAGCCCGTTGCTGACGCGACGACGCACGTCAATATAGCCTGCGTGCCGGATCGCGCTACCCGACGGATTGAAGTACGTGTTGAGTGGATCGAAGCCGAGAAAAGACGTAAACACGCTGGCGCGCGTAACGTTAATCACCGAGCCCTGCAGATTTGTGCGTCCGAGTGGATCGGCGATGCCAACGGTTGCGTCTTGCGTCGTGCACGTTGCACATAAACCCGACGACTCCATCTGTTCAACCAGGGCAATGTTGCGCGGGTTGATGTTGACGAGAGGAAGAAACAGGTGCGTCGACTTGTTCCCGACATACGCAACTTCAACGACTGTGTCACGAAACAGCTCAAATTGGACCGAGAGGTTCCAGTTTTGTGAGTACGGAACTTTCCCATTCGGATTCGCTCCACCTGCCGCAAAGCCCGGGACTGCAAGACTCTTCAGGAAGACCAATCCATTAGCATCAGTGCCGAGAAGTGAATCCAGCGTACCTGACGTTCCCTGCAACGGCGCATTACCTGATAGCCGAATCGGCTGCGTCGGGTCGGCTGTAGCGCCTACGGGAGATCCGTTCGCAAGCGTGCCGACGCTGACGAAGCCGCCGAAATCAGGATTCGGTGATCGATTGTTACCGGTGAGGGTTGCGTGCGAGATACCCCAGCCTCCGCGAACGACAAGCGATCGCTTTTCCAAATCCATGCCGAAGATTTTCATCTTCGGATTCCAGGCAAACCCGAAGCGCGGCTCGAAGCCCCAATAATCAATCGGCACCAGATATTTCGAACGTCCACCGCGTCCAGCGAAGGCAAACGGAACGACGTTCGCTGCCGTAGGCACTGAATCGGGAATCACGGCTGCCGCGGGCACTCCAAGGTTCGTTGCGAGTGTGCGACGCTGCGCAGTGGTGAGAGGAAAGGCTTGCGCAAGATCCGGACGGAAGACGCCTTGCAGGTTGTGCTTCTCCTCACGCGGTAACTGAAGCGAATAACGCAGACCGAGATTCAGCATTAAATTCGGCCGTATGCGCCAGTCGTTCTGAACAAACGCGCCAACACTCTTCCAGCGGTAATCGTAGTCGAATATTACCGGGCGGAGATCGACCAGGTTCGGCACGCCAATGAGGACGCTCGCAACCGTATTGCCGCCGTTGTTGGCATTCGTCGATCGATTGTTACTCGTATTAACAACACGAAAATCCCATCTTCCTCCCGAGGCCGCAAAGAAAGGTGTCGAGGTCAATCGAGCATCGTTTAGATCGACACCAAACTTCCAGGTCTTGTTACCCTGCGTCCAGTAGACGGTGTCGGCGATGTTGTAACGCTGCTCGACGTTGAAGTTATTGGTTGAGGCTGCCGAGCCGATGTCTGAGTTAACGTAATTACTGTCACGTGCGATCAGGAAAAGCGGAATGCCTCCCTGCGTGAGATGCGGCAGTCCTAAATCGCCGGCAGCGCTGCGGCCACTCTTGATCGCAAACTCCGGTGAATAATCCTCACTGAAGTTTGCGCGCGTGTAATTCAAGCGCAGGTCGTTGACGAGAGTGGGCGTAATGATGTGGTTGAAGCCCAGCAGGTACTGTTGAGCATCGCTATAAACGCCAGCATTTCCGTTTATGTCGTTGCCCGCGCTTCTGATGCCGATCGCCGGCGTTGTCGTATAACGGAAGTTAGTTTTGAAACTGTCCGTGAAGCTGTGATCGAGCCGCAGTGTGTACCGCGTTTCGTCCTGCGTAACCTGGCGTTGCAGGAAGAAATTTCTGACGTTGCCGGAATCGAGAAAATAATTGCCTGCCGCCGGCATGAACTTAAGCAACTCCTTGCCAATCGGGTCGATGAACTCGGCCGGGATGATGTTCAGGTTCGGATTCGGAGTAGCGTTGATCGCGGCAGTACATTGCGGCGCCTGAAGCGTCACGCCCTGAAATACCTGATTGACAAGGATTCTCCGCGGATCGTTGAACTGGCAGTACTGGTTTGTACCTTGCAACTGAATTGGGACCAGCTTGCCCTGGAAAAGCACGAACTGCTGATAGATGTTCGCGTTCCCGACTGACGTGAGGCCGAGCTGTGACGCGATGTTCGCCGGCACGATGCCCGCCGCCGTTCTTACGAGATTATTGAAGTTACCCGCCAACTGATTCGCGTCAGGTACTAAGCCTGTGTTAATAAGAAAATCCTGCCGCCAGCGCGGCTCGTAGGCAAAGAAGAAAAAGGATTTGTTCTTGCCGTTGTACAGCTTATCGCCGCCCTCACCAAACTTCGGCAAGATGATAGGACCGCCTACGGTAACCGAAACCTGGTTGTAACGAAGGTTGTTGTTAGGTCGCGGCGCAGTGCCAATCTGGAACGGGATAGCGTTGAATTTCGGATTACGGTGATACCAAAGCGCGACGCCATTAAAATCGTTGGTACCGGATTTTGTCGTCACATTAATGACGCCGCCGCCGGTATTGCCGAACTCAGCGGAGTATGCCGAAGTTTGCACCGTAAATTCCTGTACTGTCTCGGGCGTAAAGCTAACGACGGCGCGCGCTATGCCGACGCCAGTATTATTGACGCCATCAGCCAGGATTGCGGTGCTGCCCGCGCGGCCACCATTAAGATTCAAGTTGAAACCAGGAACTGGTTGGCCTGAAAGGACCTCCGGATCTTCGCTGCCCGCGTCGCCGGTAACGTTGGGAGCTGTCAGCGCCAAATCCAACACGCTACGATTGTTCAAAGGAACGTCCTGAAGCTGACGCGACGTGATCGTTTGACTGGTAGTTCCGCTGTCAGAATTGATCAAAGCGCCATCGGCTGTGATCATGACTTGTTCGGAAATATTTCCCGCCTCGAGCGTCACGTTGGCAGTTGCGACCGCGGCCGTGTCTACCTTGACCGGTTCGACCAGGGCTTTCTTGAACCCCTTCGACTCTACTGTCACGCTGTAGGCGACAGGGTCGAGTGACTGAACACTGAACGTCCCTGATTCTCCGGTCGTGACAGTTACCTTCTGACCAGTGCCCAGGTTGGTGATTGTTACCGTCGCCCCGGCTATTGGGGCGCCATTGACATCACTAACCGTTCCACCAATTCCTCCCTTATTGGTCTGACCAAACAAGGAGACAACGCTAAGCAGAACGATAGCGGTAGAGAGCAACAGCCGCATGATTCTTCTCCTTCCGTTTTTTGCAGAACGCCTTTTACATGCTTGGAGGGGGGACCGCCATTATATACGGTTCGGCACCAAACGCTAACGCAACTAACCCACGATCGGACTCACCAATTGGGTAAATAACGGCAATGTGGTCTGTCCACGATTTGACCGGCAGTACGGCGTCATTTGTTCCTGCGTGACGACAATTGTGTTCTGACTACGCTATTGGAATACGACGCTACCGCGTTGCGGTATTAACTTCCTCCAGGTGCGAAACCAATTGAATTGGCCCGAACAGACCCGAAGGAATTGCCAGCACTTTGTCCATATCCTGCGCTTGAAAGCGTTCTCCGTAGCGCAGATTAAGAAGTCGATAATCGGGAAGCTTGCGTCCGGCCATGTAATTCACCGCCGTGTTCGCAACTACTATCCGAATCTTATTGTTGCCGGGTCTCAGAATATTCGTAACGTCGAGCGCATAAGGTGGACACCAGACTGAGCCAACTCGTTCTTCATTCATATAGACCACGGCTGCTTCCCGCACAGGCGAGTCGAGCCATGCTTGCATCCCTGCGCGAAGGTTTTGTTCCGGCAGCGGTTTGCCTTCACCGAAATCCAAACGGACGGCTGTTCCGGGTGGTAAAAAACTGTCAGGGACCGTCACGTCTTTCTCGTAAGTGACAGTTCCCGAGAAGTAGCGCGTGCTTTCGTCGTCGGTCCACGAGCGAAGCTGGTCCATCATTACCGGCGTCGTTGTTGATCCGAATGTGACACGCCAACCAGTGCTGAGATCGATAGGCTGCGCGCCGGATGCAGCAGTGAAGGGGGGCGAGGCAGGCAACCGCCGCTTCGTGAATACCAGCACGCGCGAACCGTAGGGCTCAAGATCAAGCGCAACGGTGATTCCGGAAGCAGAGATTGCTTCAATCTTTGCCGCCGTCACTCGATTTGAAAACAGGTCCCACCATTCAGCTTTCATGTCTTTAACACGAAATGTCGCCTTCACGCCCTGCCGGACATTCGAAGTGTTAGCAACAAAATAGATCTCGCTGTCACTGGTGCGTCTATGAACGAATCCAATTTCAGCGACCGGCGGAGCTAAAGACATGTCCGGTTGCAACGCGTTCGTCAACTTGCTTCGGAGTAGCTGTTTCTCATCCGCGACGAAGTGCGCTTTCGCGGAATCGATTTCGAACAGCCGCTTCACGATGTCGAGCAGCTCCGACTGTTCCACTGCTTTAGCGCGCAGGCCCGGAACAATTCCAGGTAGCCGGCGCGTCGCGATCACGATGCCCCCATTGCGCGCAAACTCCTCGATCTTTTTCATTGTTTCGAGAGGAATGCGTTCCACATTTGGCAGCACAACCATTCGATAGCGAGCGGCGCCGAGCACTAGCTCGCTCTGCTCGACTCGACCGGTTTTCATCAACACGTCGTCGTCAAAAAAATCAAAGTTATAGCCAGACTCGAGTATCGTGCTTAATAGGTCTGTCCCGACGAGCTCGCGCAGAATTTCGATTAGGTGTGGATTACCACGAGTAAAATGCGCCCACCCATCATCGTTGGGTAAGTAAACGGCTACGTCGTTAATAGCGGTTCCCTGCCGCAGCAAAAAACTGGCGCGCTGCAAATAACTCGCGACGTCGGGCATTACGATCCACCATGGATTCTTCTCGTCAAAAACCGCGGCCGCATAAAAGCGCCAACCCGGATATTCGACACCTTCTGCTGTATAAGGCCAACCGTGACCGATGAGCTGATTAATACCCATCAGGAAATGGCGATCGGCTTCAGCCTTCATATCGAGCGGCGTGGCACGGAATGAAGGCGAGTGCAACCACGTCCACGTTTCAGACGAAGTTATGCGGCGTCCATAAATGTGACTGGCGGATGAAGCCCAACGCGTGCCGCGCACAACTTTCCACTGCGCGCCTTCGCCCTCAGGCAGATCGACATTCGCGTAACCTGAAAGACTGACCGCCGGAACGCCATAGTTCTGAACGCGCAGCAAGGTTTTGTTGCGCCTGGCCCAACCGTGCAGCGGTTGAAGAAAGCGTTCGTTATAAAGCTCAGTCAGCGTCTTGCCCCAATCGCGCCGAATATCAAGAGTCTTTGGTCCAACGTCAGCAATCAGCGCGGGTAGATGTGGCTTGAGGTCGTAGCCCCGTCGCTTCTGGAACTCCTCAAGAAAATCGGGAGTCCAATCCTGGTTATAAACTTCGAGACTGTCGCAGAAGATTGCGTAAGGCGGAGTTGAGCCAAACGCCTGCATCAATCGATCGCCGACATTTTTCAAGTACTGATCCGTTGCCTGTTGGTCGAGATGATTGAGGACGTATCCTTCCGCGCCGGCGGCAGGTCGCTTGACCTGCATCCCCGTACGACTCGAAATAAAGAAGAGAATTTCATTTGGCGACTGCACATCACCCGGCAGCCAGAGCGCGCCATCATGTATGTCTGTTAACTCGCGCAGACCGCCGGCAACAAACGCAGCTAACAATTTCTCGCCGGCCATGACGTATGGCAGCGGAATCCGGCGTGAGTTGGCTTCGACTTTCACTCGCTCCAAACGCAAGGTCGCGGCTGCGCTGGTGATCGGCACTTGTGGACCGCCGTAAGGCCAGCCACTGCCGAGTGTCAGATCCATTCGCAATCCAAGCTCTCGCGCTTTAGCGGATGTGAAGCGTAAAGCGTCTATGAACTCATCAGAGAGATAAGGGAGATTCCTGATTCCGGCAGTTGGATTGTCGGGCAACAGCGGATAGACCGGTTGCACCTCGAATCCGCCGATTCCGCCCTCCTTCATCAGCCGCATCTCACGTTCGAGCTCTGATTTGGTGACGGCTGGTCCAAACCACCACCAGCGCATCATGATCTTCGTGTCGTCGGGCGGGCGGGCGAAGCCGCGTTGCAATTCCTCGATGCTCTGCGCTCGAACTGTCAGAGCCACAAAAAGGCACAAAAGGCACAAAAACAACAAAGCAGTACTTCTGCTTCTTTTTGTGCCTTTTGTGCATTTTTGCGGCATATTAAAAATTGAAGCGATCAATGTTGTCCTTAGTGAATATGAAAGGCGCTCCCAGACGCACTTCGCCATCTGCAACTTCAACCGCGCCGAGGCGTCCTGCTCGTAATTCCTTATCCGCCGGCTTCAACTCGCCCGTTATTAACGCATTCGCTGCGTAGACCGTCAGATAACCGAGATCGATCGTGTTCCACAGCACGATACTCTCAACCACGCCGGCATGAACATAGGGCTTATTCATGTTCGGCAATGAAAGACCGGTGACCTTCACGTCTTTGCGACCCGACTGCTGGACCGCTTCGGCAGCGCCGGGAACTGCCGGCGCAGCGATCGCCATCAGCAACTTCACGTTTGGATAAACCTTGAGCACCGTCTGCGTCTCAGCAAAGGCACGATCGCGATCACCTTCGCTTGGCTGAATCGCAACGAGTTTCATGTCGGGATATTTCTGCGCCAGCCGCTCTTTGATGAATTTGATCCACTCGTTTTGATTGGCGGCGCTCAACGAAGCGGTGATGATGGCAAACTCGCCTTTGTTGTTGAGTATTCGTGCGGCTTCGTCGGTCAGCGTATAGCCGATCCCTTGCGGCGTTGCCTGGTTTATCAGGAAGTCACGCGCGTCGCGTTCGGCATCAGCATCCCAGGTAATAACTTTGATTCCCTTCTCTTTCGCCTTCCGCAGCACGGTTGAAATGCCGACTTTGTTTTCGACACTCACTGCGATCACATCGACACCTCTCGTAATCCAGGCTTCGACCACTTCGTTCTGCTTTGCCGGATCGAGATCAGTTGGTCCATCCCACAACAACTCAACGCCTAACTCTTTCGCTGCTTCATCCGCACCCTGTTTACAACTGACGAAATATGGATCGCCTTTAGCTTTCGGCATCAACGCGATCACAGGCTTGTGTCCGGTCACTCCTGATCCGGGCGCAGCGTTACTTGCCGTCCCCGCATTCTTCAATTCCTTCACGAGTGAACGCGTTGACCACCAATTGCCGCCGGTGACGATAAGTGCAGCCACGAGAATCACGCCACTCAAGATGGCAAGCTGTGAATTTCTCAAGTCAAACTCCTCCTCCAACAATTGCTGATCTGCGAGTGCTTCAGAACTACGAGATGCCTGGCGCGCTGAGCTGATACGCATTGAAACACGATCGAAAACAATCGTTCCGACGAGCAAGACCCCGGTGAGGACACCGGCTAACTCGGCTGGTTGGCCGCTGAGCCGCAGACCATTTTGAAGTATCACGATCGCAAACAGACCCAGCATGGTCCCTAAGATGGTGCCGCGGCCGCCGAAGATCGAGGTGCCGCCCAACACGACAGCCGTGATCGCCATCAACTCGTAGCCAGTGCCCGCGTCTGATTTCGCCTGACCCAGGTGGGCCACGTAGATGATCGCAGCGAGACTCGAAACCAGGCCTGAAAGTATGTAAACAAATGCCAGCCGCCGGGCGACGGGAATACCCGCGTAGCGCGCGCCCTCAGGTGAGAACCCGATTGCATAAAGACTGCGCCCGTAGATCGTGCGATGCAGCCACCAGCCAAAGCCGGCCACGGCCAGGATGAGAATGAATAGCTGTGTGGGAATAACACCGAAGACATACCCCTGGCCCAGAAACAAAAAGCGCGGCGAAAAGCCGGAGTAATTCTCGATACCGCGCGTTAGACCTTCAGCGATTCCCCGAAAAAGTGAGAATGTGCCGAGCGTTACGATTAGCGGCGGAAATCCAAGTCGCGCAATCATGAAGGCGTTCAGACTTCCACTGACGATGCCAACGAGCAGAGTGACAGCCATTGCTACCACAATTGGCAAATGAGCGTCGCGCCACAAGCCACCCAACACGACGGCCGCAAGTCCGATCATCGAGCCGACTGAGAGATCGATGCCGCCGGTAATGATGATCAACGTAAGCACCAGCGCCAGCAGGCCAACTTCGACGCTCAGGCGTGTGATCTCAAACGCGTTCGCCGGCGTGGCAAAGTTGTTTCCGGTGATGCTGAAGATCGCGCACTCGAGTGCGATCACGAGCAACAGCACCCACTCATTGTTCGGAAACAGCCGCGCGCGCCAGGGTGGCGCGAGTTGCAGATTCGGAATTGTGGTTTGCGTAATTGCCACGTTCTCAAAATGAACTCGTTGCGTGCGCTGAGCGTAGTCGCTCGACTCTGCCAAGCACAAAATCAGAACCGAGCGCGAGCATGATGATTGCGCCCTGGATTGCTTTTTCCCAAAACGGATTAATGCCGGCGAAAGTCAAAGCTGGACCAATCGTGCCGAGTAGAGCGACGCCTATGAACGTACCGATCAAAATGCCACGGCCTCCAGTGATCGCTGTGCCTCCGACAACGACGGCCGCGACTGCTTTCAGTTCCAAACCCAATCCAGCATTACTTGGCACGGTTGAGAAACGAACCGCATTCAACAAAGCCGCTAAACCTACTAACGCTCCCATGAAGGCAAAGACCGCGAGGGTAACTCGCGAGGGATCAATGCCCGCGAGTCGCGCTGCCTCCGCATCAGATCCAACTGCGTAAACCGCACGACCGGCCGCAAGATTGTGCAGCGCCCAACTCAGCAGTCCGAGCAATACCAATGATGCAAGCACGATCATCCATTGTCCGAGTTGTTGGCCCATTCCAAACCATTGAAAGTTTGCAGGGAGGTTTTGCACCCATTCACCGCCGGTGGTCCAGCGCAACGCATCACGCCACGCCACCAGCATGGCCAGAGTCACAATGATCGAAGGGAGACGAAGCGAGCCAACGAGAACGCCGTTAATGGCGCCCATCAACGCGCCAATTAAGATCACGCAGAGCAACAACAGCGGTATCGGAATGCCACTTTTCGCCAGCCAACCGGCGGCCACAGTTGCGACCGCAAACTGCGACCCAACAGAAATGTCGATCTGTCCAATCAGAATCACCAACGTCATGGCGATGCTGACCAGTAGCACGGGCGCGTTGTTAAGCGCGAGATCGCGGATATTCGCGCCGCTAAAAAACGAAGGCGCGATAATCGCGATAACAAAGAGCAGCACAGCGTAGGCCAACGCTGTCGATATTTCTCGTTTATAACGATTGAGTCTCATCGTTTTGTATCCACAGATTACACAGATTAATTTAATGGAATCTGTGTAATCTGTGGATGAAGAGCATGGCCCAACGCAAGCGCAAGTATGTTCTCCTGTGTTGCCTCAGCGCGATCGAGGGTCGCCACGATCGTTCCCTTGCACATGACCGCGATGCGATCGCTCATTCCGAGAATCTCGGGCAACTCCGACGAAATCATCAGAATCGCGACGCCCTGAGCTGCCAGTTCCATCATTAACTCGTGAACCTCAGCTTTAGCGGCGACATCGATTCCCTGCGTCGGCTCGTCAAGAATCAGCAACGACGGCTTAGTGACCAGCCAACGGCTGAGCGCGACCTTTTGCTGATTGCCACCCGAGAGTGTCGCGACAGGCGCAAAGATTGAAGGCGTCTTGATCCCGAGTCTGTGTGTGTAATCAGCCGCAACTTGTTTCTCGTGCCGAAAGTCCATCGTGCCAAAGCGGGCCAAACGATCAAGTGACGCCAACGTGATGTTGGCGCTAATCGCAAGGTCCGGAACTACACCGTGGCGACGACGATCTTCGGGAACATAAGCAATGCCGGATTGGATCGCCTGGGCCGCACTCTCGATCCTAATCCTCTTTTCACGCAGCAAAATCTCACCGCGATCTGCAGGCGTGAGGCCGAAGATTGTGCGCGCCAACTCCGTGCGTCCGGCGCCGACGAGACCCGCAAGTCCGACAATCTCACCCGCTCGCACCGAAAGATTCACGTCGTGCATACCTGACGCGCTACAACCTAGTTGGCGTGATTCCAGTACGATATCGCCCAACTGTATCGCCCTTTTGGGGAAGACGGCTGAAAGTTCGCGGCCAACCATCAACTGAATTAGTTGTTGTCTATTCACTTCAGACATCTCGCGCGTATCGATCGTGCGGCCATCGCGCAACACCGTCACTCTGCCGGCGATGAGTGGTAGTTCTTCCAAACGATGCGAGATGTAAATGATGCCGGCGCCATCATCGCGAAGCTGCTCGATCACTGAAAAAAGATTGCTCGTGTCTTCATCTGAGAGCGACGCTGTCGGCTCGTCCATGATCAAAACTTTTGCCTCAGCGCCGAGCGCGCGTGCGATTTCGACCAATTGTTGTTGCGGCATCGTAAGCTCGCCGGCCTCTGCATCCGGATCGACTCTGGCTCCGACTCGAGCCAGCAACTGTGCAGCTCTGCGGCGGCGTTCACGCCAATTGATCCGGCTCCAAAACGCGCGTTCTTCAAGACCGATTGCCATATTTTCGGCAACGGAAAGTTCCGGGAAGAGAGCCGGCTGCTGATAGATGGCCGCGATACCCAACTGTTTCGCTAAGCGCGGCGAGTTCTGCGTGATCCGTTTTCCGTTGAATTCAATCGCGCCGCCATCAGGAACGACGGCGCCGGTCATGATTTTGATCAGAGTGGATTTGCCTGCGCCGTTCTCTCCGACCAGCGCGTGCACTTCTCCTGCGCGCAACTCAAACGAGGCGCGTCTCAGCGCGTGCACACCCGCGTACGACTTGTCGACGTCGACGGCGCGAAGCAAGGAAGTTTGTTCAGACATAGCGCGCCTCGATTGCGGCATAACGCTGGGCTGCTTCTTCCCATTTGCCGGAAATCTGCGGCCTAAATTTCTGCAACCGCACATTCTGCGCAACGTATTGACGCGCCTCCGTTAACGATGCGAACTGATGCTGAGCAACCGATTGAACGAGCACGTTGCCGATGACTGTCGCTTCGGTTGGCCCGGCGGAAACGGGCAACAGGATCGCATTCGCGGTAGCCTGATTCAGGTAATTGTTTTGACTGCCGCCACCGATGATCTGCACGCCTTCGATCTTCCGCTTTGTCAGAGTCTCGATGCTTCGGAGCACGGAAGCATAACGAAACGCCAACGAATCCAGGATCACTTTCGCGATAGCGGCAGCACTCCCAGGCATTTCCTGATCCGTCTCGTTGAGCTGCATTGCGATCCCTTCGAGCATGCTCGGTGGATTGAAGAAACGCGGGTCGTCGGGAAATATCAACGCCGGATAATCCGCGATCGTTGATATCTCGGCTAGCAGCGCCTCGTAATCAACAGCACCTCCACGCGCTTGCCATTCTCTTCGACACGACTCGAGGATCCAAAGACCCATCACATTCTTCAAAAACCTGATCGTGCCGAACGCGCCGCCTTCGTTGGTGAAGTTGTAGCGTGCAACCTCCTGATTTATGAGCACGTCATCTCTCTCAACCCCGACGAGCGACCATGTGCCGGAAGAGATGTAGGCACACCCTTTACGTAGTGGCGCACCGGCAATGGCGCTGCCCGTATCGTGAGTGGCAGGAACTACGACAGGCATGGCATCGATTTCGAGCGCATCAGTAAGCTCAGGGCGAATGGGTCCAATCCTCGTACCCGCCGGAACGATCTCCGGCAAAAGAGTGGCCGGCAAACTCAAGCGATCCAGCAATTCGTAATCCCATTTGCCTGTGTGTGCGTTCACCATCTGCGTTGTCGTTGCATTCGTGTACTCAGTGACACATTTGCCGGTCAGCCAAAAAGTTATCAGGTCCGGCATTAGCAGGAGCCACCGCGTTTCCGCTGGAATGCCTTCGCGTTGATGCGCAAAGAGCTGGAACAGCGTATTGAACGGCATGAACTGAGTGCCCGTGCGTTTGAAGATCTCTTCACGTGAAACGCGGGCGAAGCACTGATCCATAACCCCCTGAGTTCGTTCGTCACGGTAACAGACAGGCCACTCGACCAACTCACCTTTGTCATCAATCAATCCGTAATCTACACCCCAGCTATCTACTCCAACGCTGTGAATCTCCCTATCGAGTTCGCGTGCGCGCTCGCCCGCAGTGCGCAATCCTTGTTTGATCTCTTCGAAAATGTCTGTGACATTCCATCGCAAACGTCCCGCAACTTCGATCGGCGGATAATAAAACCGCCTCACCTCTTCAAGCCGCATCGCGCCCGCATCCAAAGCTGCGAGAAAAACTCGACCGCTGCCGGCGCCGAGATCGATGGCGATATACATTTGTGTTTTTGTGCCTCTTGCGGCTACACGATTCCCGAAACCGCCGCGCCCTTTGTGATGGGCCGCTCCTCAGCCTTGCGACTGCGGTACGCGCTCTGTCGATAAGTGTTTAGTGGATCGATTGCGCCGCCTGTGCGCTCGCGCGCAACCGCAAGAATCGCTGAAACATCCGTTGTAAATGCCTGCTTCAAAGCCGAAAGCGCCAGCAATGGATCGCAAGTGTCCTGCGCTTCGGCCAGTGCGTTGCGGTCGACAAGATGCGCTTGCACGTACGCGCGCACGAGCTCGACGGCGCTCAGCATCAACGACTCAATCGGATCCGTCACATTATGTGACTGGTCGAGCATGTAGGCCGGTTTGAAATTCGCAACGTTGTTTAGTTCGGCATCGACGAGCTCGTTAAAAATCAGGAAGAGCTGAAACGGCTTAATCGAGCCCGCATCCAGATCATCATCGCCGTATTTACTATCGTTGAAATGAAACCCCGCCAGCTTCCCAAACTGAATGAGCCGCGCGACGATCATCTCGATATTAACGTTCGGCGCATGATGACCCAGGTCGACCAGGCAGAACGCCTTTGGTCCAAGTTCGCGTGCGCAGTGATAGCTTGTGCCCCAATCGTTAATGACCGTCGAATAAAACGCCGGCTCATAAAACTTATGCTCGATGAACACGCGCCAATCGTCCGGGAGCGCGGCGTAAATCTCTCGCATGCTTTCAAGGTAACGATCCAATGCGCGGCGGAAGTGCTGTTGGCCGGGGAAGTTACCGCCATCGGCGATCCAGACAGTGTGTGCTGTGGCCCCCAGCATCTTTCCGATCTCGAGGCACTCGATGTTATGCGCGACGGCCTGATCGCGAACGGACTTTTGCGGATGAGTGAGACTGCCGAACTTGTACGAGTGCTTTTGTCCGGGGTGGTCCTGGAACGTGTTTGAGTTCATCGCATCGAAACTCAAACCGCGTGCGGCCGCGAAATCACGCAGGTGCGACGGGTCATCCGGTTTGTCCCAGGGAATATGAAGCGACACGGCCGTAGTTGAACGGACCAGCTTGAAAATCGTGCCGCAGTCTTCCAGCTTTTCGTAAATGTCGCGTGGTTCACCGGCGCCGGGGAAGCGGGCGAAACGCGTACCGCCGGTGCCCACCCCCCACGATGGAACGGCAACAGAAAATTTAGTGGCTCTCGTTACGAGATCTTCAATTTCGATATTCTGCCGGCGTAGTTTCTTTCCCAGATGTTCGTAATCCGCCGCGAGAAAATCGCGCGCCTTCTGGTTTTGTTCGGCAATGAAGGAATCGTCGATTTCAAAATGCCCGCCCATTAACACTAACCTTTCATCCACAGATTACGCAGACTCCAATAAACAATCTGTGAAATCTGTGGATAGCTGTTCACCTCAAGAAACCATCCTGCAATCCACCATCAACGGGAATGACGTGCCCCGTCGTCTTTGCTAACCGCGGCGAGAGCAGCAAAAAGATCGCCTCAGCCTGATCGTCGGGCTCGATGGCCGTCTGCGTCAGCGATCGCTTCGCGTAGAACGCGGCCAGTTTGTCGCGCAACGCCTCAGTCGATTCGTCATCGCTGAAAGCGATCTCGTACTTCGTCAACGAAGCTATCACTCGATCGCGCGGGAACATTGTGCTGCCTTTGACAACCGTCGCGGGTGCTACAGCATTCACTCGCACGAGTGGCGCCATCTCAACAGCTAACTCCCGTACGAGATGATTCGCTGCGGCTTTGCTCGTGTCGTACGCAAGACTTCCCTTCTTGGCGACGACCGCGTTGGCGCTGGTAGTTAGCACGATGTTTCCACGCAGACCCTGTTGTTTGAAAACTTTGTGCGCCTCGTCCGCAACGATGTAAGCGCCGGTGACGTTGATGCTGAAAGTGCGCGACCACAAGTTGTCGTCGATATGACCGGTCTTATCTGGCGGCACAAAGATGCCGGCAGTCACGACGACCGCGTCGATGCCACCATACGCGAGCATCACATCCTGAAACATGCGTCCCACACTTTCACGGTTCGTTATGTCGCAACCAAGACCGATGGCTGGACCACAGTTGCTTAGCCCCGAGCCCGCTACGCCGATGCCCGGGCCATACGTGTCGATTATCTCTCGTGCTGTTTCATTCGCGGCTGCTTCATCGAGATCGACACAGACGACGTGCGCGCCTTCCTTTACAAGCCGGTGCGCAGTTGCCTTGCCGATGCCGGCTCCAGCTCCGATCACAACCACGATCTGCCGATCCAGTTCCTTTTCCGGCGGTAGTCTACGAAGCTTGGCTTCTTCCAATGACCAGTATTCGATGTCGAATGCCTCTTGCTGGTCCATCGCCTCATAGCGATCAATCGCTTCCGCACCTCGCATCACTTCGATGGCACAGTTGTAAAACTCAGCAGTTACACGCGACTCACTCTTGTTCTTGCCCCACGCGATCATTCCTAAACCAGGGATCAAAACAACGGTGGGATTTGGGTCGCGCATCGCGGGTGAGCCGGGGCGCTTGCATTTGTTGTAGTAGGCTTCGTAATCCTTGCGATATGCGATCAAGCCTTTACTGATCGATATTTTCAGCTCTTCAATGTTGCCGCTCGCCGGATCCCATTCGACAAAGAGCGGTTTGATCTTGGTGCGCAGGAAATGATCAGGACATGACGTCCCCAGCTCAGCGAGCCGTGGGCCATCGTGACTATTCACGAACCACAGCATTCTTTCGTCGTCCTGCACCGTGCCGACGAAGCGCTTAGTAACTGAGACTTGCCCGCGTAGAAAGGGGATGATCTCGACTTGCAACTTCCGGCGCGCAGCCACCTGCAAAGGCTGATACTTTTGTCCACCGAACGTTTGCTCGCCTTTGTCATGCGCTTCGATGTATCGAGCAGCGCGGTCGATGATCTCAAGTGCTGTCTCGTAACAAGTCTTGTCGTCGTTGTCCCACGAGCTCATGCCGTGGTGACCGAGCAAGATTCCTCTCGCTTTGGGATTGGCCTTAATCAACTCCTCGATCTGCAAACCGATATCAAATCCCGGTCGCTGCCACGGGATGTAAATCACATCGTCGCCGTAAATCTCCTTTGTCAGTTTTTCCTGGTTGACGGAAGCTGCAATCGCGATCACCGCGTTCGGGTGTAAATGGTCAACATGCTTGTAGGAGACAAAGGTGTGCAGCGGAGTGTCGATCGAACAGGCACGCGGGTTTAAGTTGAACACGCAATGACTGTACAGCGGATACATCTCGTCTTCGATCGGCGTCTTCGGTCCACGTTCAGGGCTACTTAGATAGCGAGCCTTCATGGCGCGCACCTTTTCGAGATAGAGCGATGCAAAGCCGTCGCGTTTGGCAGTGCGCAGATCGCCACCAGAACCCTTCAGCCACAGGACTTCCACGGGCTCGCCGCTGAGTGGATCAGTCTCCATCAACTTCGCGGAAGTGTTGCCGCCGCCTGTGTTCGTCAGCGTCAGATCTTCCCCCAGCTTGTTGGAGCGATAGACGAGCCGATCGACGCCTGACAACTTGTTGGCCTCATCATCAGACCAAAGATACCGGACATGTTCGAACAAATGTTCTTTGGTAGCCTGTGCGGTCATTGTTGCTCACGTTTCCCCTTGAAGTGCATCTGTATCATGTCGTCTTTCCATCCCCGGAGCGATTCTTTCATTAGCTTGCGTGCCTCGGCGGCGCTCTCATTCTGGAGCGCTGCCACGATCTTGCCGTGCATGACCGCGCTCTCAACGTAGGCGCGCCTTTCTCGTTTGTTCTTCACCAGAAAAAAAGCAAACAACGGCACAACCAGACGCTCGAGCACGTCGGCCAGATACGCATTGCCGGATAGGACCCAGAGCTTGCGATGCCAGTCCAGATCATTCTGATAGAACTGAACTAAATCGACTTTCTGCGCCGCTCGCTCCATTCCTTTGATCAGGCCCTGCAGTTCTTCGATGTCGGCTCCCGTAACGTTCTTTTTGGCCCACTCCACGGCCAAAGGCTCCAGTTCGACTCGCAATTGAAAGACCTGCTGCAGTTCTGTGGCTCCCAGCTTCGTGACTGTCGTGCCTTTATACGGCGTCTTTTGCACAAACCCCTGATGCTCCAGTGCAATCAAGGCTTCACGCACCAAAGGTATGCCGCTACCTAACTGCTGCGCCATCCGGCTCTCGACAATTTGTTCGCCCGGCTCAATATCACCAGACAGAATTGCATCCTTGATCGCAGCGACGACCTGATCTTTCTTCGAGATCGGTTGAATCAACTTAAGCATTGCGGCGAGACAGCGGACTTATATATTATCCGCTCTCGCAATTGCAAGATCATAAGATGATCAGAAGACTACGACCAGTAATAGGTCCTATATGTCCTATAGGACTTATTCTTATTTCCATCTTTGCGTGTCAATCGGCGCGCGCCAATCCGATCTCGCTCGATGGCCTTTGGCGTTTTGAATTAGATCCGGTAGATGCAGGCATCCAGCAGCAGTGGTTCAACCGGCCGCTGCGCTATCCCATTCGCATGCCGGGAATCCTTCAGTCACAGCTCTTCAGCAACGGCAACGAGATCAGCACCGAAACGCCCTGGGTGCTCTCGCTCTACGATCGTTACTGGTACCTGCGCGATGACTACAAGCCCTACACTGAACGCGGGAACGTCAAAGTACCGTTTTTATCGCAACCACGGCGTCACTATCTCGGCGCGGCGTGGTATCAACGCGACATCGAGATCCAGCGATACATGCAGGGCCGTCGCGTGGTGCTGACGCTCGAACGTCCACATTGGGAAACAACAGTCTGGATCGACGATCGAAAGATCGGGTCTGACAGAAGTCTCGTCGCGCCTCACGTCTACGATCTCGGCACACTCGCGCTCGGCCGGCATCGTCTAACAATTCGCGTCGACAATCGCATGCTCATGCCTTACCGGCCCGACGCACACAGCGTTTCTGATTCGCTCGGCGCAACCTGGAACGGCATCGTGGGAAAGATTCAAATCGAAGACACAGGACGTGTTTGGATCGATGATGTGCAGGTCTTCCCCAATCTCCGCCGGCATTCGCTGCTGATCAAAGTACAGATAGGTAATGTCACTGGCCGCAGCGGGCAGGCTACGTTGACTGCGATTTGGCCCGACATTGCCGTCGTTCCTGTAAGCTGGGATGAAAATGGAGGGATCGCGGAGATCGAAGTTCCGATTCGCATCGATGCTGAAAAATGGGATGAGTTTCATCCAAAGAAGCTGCCACTGAGACTCTGGTTAAGAGGAACTGACGTCGAAGAGTACAAAGATTTGACCGTTGGCCTGCGCGATTTTCATGCCGAAGGAAATCAGTTCATTCTCAACGGCACACCTATTAATTTTCGCGGCACACATAGCGGCGGCGATTTTCCACTCACCGGTTATCCACCTACTGACGTCAAAGCGTGGTCAGCATTGTTCGAGACTGCAAAAAAGTGGGGCCTCAACCACATGCGCTTCCATTCGTGGTGCCCACCGGAAGCGGCCTTCGAAGCCGCGGATCAAATCGGATTCTATTTGCAGCCCGAGCCTGGAATGTGGAACGAGATCAGTCCCGGCACTCCGATGGAGCGCATGCTGTATGAAGAGACGGATCGAATGATTCGCGCCTACGGCAATCATCCTTCGTTCATGCTCCTTTCAGCCGGCAATGAGCCGAAAGGCCATTGGAAAGAATCGTTATCGAAATGGGTTGAGCATTACCACAATAAAGATCCGCGCCGTCTTTATGCGAGCGGCACTGGCCATACCGAACGAGAGATTCAAGACATAACTAAAGGCACCGACTACCTCGCCGTGCAACGCATCAATCAGAAGATGTTGCGACGTGAGTCGGGCTGGTTTGGCAGTGACTTCGCGGAGTCGCTCACCGATATCAACGTCCCGGTCATCTCGCATGAAGTGGGCCAGTGGGTTGCGTATCCCGACTACGACATCATCAAGAAATTCAAAGGCTATCTTCGGCCTGGAAACTTCGAGATCTTTCGTGAGTCAATGGACGCCCATGGCTTGCTCGAGAAAAATAAACAGTTTGCTTACGACTCCGGCCGATTTCAGTTTGAGAGTTACAAAGAGGAGATCGAAGCGAACTTGCGCACGCCGGCGCTGGGCGGATTTCAACTACTCGATCTTCACGATTACCTCGGACAAGGAACGGCGCTCGTTGGTTTGCTGGACGCTTTTTGGGAACCCAAGTCTTACGTTGGCGCCGACGAGTTCAAAGAGTTCTGCAATACGACCGTGCCGCTGGCGCGTCTGCCCAAGCGCATTTATACAACCGCCGAAAGGTTCGAGGCCGATATTGAGCTGGCGCACTTTGGCGCCGAGCCGATGGAAAACGCAATTGTTGCGTGGCGCATCGACGACGAGCCTCCATTCGTGAAGGGCGAATGGCCAACGCACACTTACCCGGTTGGCAAAAATATTCCCATCGGACGAGTTTCAGCCAGCCTGACCAAGGCCGGCGCACCGGGTGAGCACAAATTGATTGTGACCGTCGGGCCGGAGGCTTTGTTTGATCCTCTGACCGGAAAGATACGTCCGGGTAAGGACGCGGTAAAAGGTACCACCTACTTTGAAAACCGGTGGAGTTTTTGGGTCTATCCCGAACAGGTCCCGGGTGAGTTTCATGGAAGCGCGCTTTGCCCTCTCTCGCGCTCACTCGACATCCTCATCACGCGTTCGTGGGAAGAAGCTGAGAAAAAACTCGCTCGCGGCGGCAAGGTTTTGTTCGTTCCCAACACTGCCGATCTTGATTGGACCAGTCCGCCGCTCGACCGCGTACCGGTGTTTTGGAATCGGCAAATGGGTCCAGCGTGGAGTCGCATGTTGGGACTATCGGTTGATAGGAAACCAGGAGAATCGAAGAGTTCCGCACTCGACAGTTTCCCCACCCAGTCGTATTTCGATTGGCGCTGGGCTTCCTTAATCTCGAATGTGCGGGCAGTAAATCTCGATCGTTTGCCGCGTATGTTGGAGCCGGTAGTCTGGGCCATCGACGACTGGAATCGTAATTATAAGTTAGGCGTGATCTTTGAATGCGCCGTGGGAGATGGGAAGCTGCTCGTCTCGGCGATCGACATAACCAAAACGAATGATGTAAACCCTGTCGCGCGGCAACTGCGATATTCACTGCTCAATTACATGTCGAGCGACTGTTTTCAGCCGAACATTCCTGTTTCCGTTGGGGAGATTCGGAGCTTACTGTTCGACACGCGGATCATGAGTAAGCTCGGCGCGACCGCAAAGATCGATGGCGCGCCGGCGGGCGCAGCGATTGATGGAGATCCGAATACATTTGTATTGGCCGGCGATCAGAAGGCGCCAATGCGCGAGCAGGTAGAACTCACGATTACTTTTCCTGCCCCGGTTGCGATCTCGGGAGTGGTACTGATGCCGCGCCAAAATCATCGCGAGCACGAAGGCGAGATCAAGGAGTGCGTTATCAGCGTTAGCGACGACGGCTCTGTTTGGAACGAGGTGCAACGCGGGTATTTGGTTTCCACATTCGCGCCGCAAAGCATTGCGCTCAGCAGGACGATTTCGACGAAATACCTGAAGCTGACTTCACTTTCCGGCTTTGGCCCAGACAAGACAACATCGCTGGCTGAGCTCGCGGTGGTTTATGCAGGGCCGAGATTGAATACTGACAGCAGTGACGTTGAGTACCAGCGAAACCGAAGCGCTACTCCTGATATTGATGAAGGTACTGGCGCCGCTAAGCCCCAATCAAAACCAACGTCGCCACCGCGAAAACCCTAGTCTTTATGCCACGAAGCAACACAAAATCGTTTCTGCTGACTCTTTGTGCTTTTGTGCTTTTTTGCGGCCAGGCTTTAGCTCAACGCGCGCTCGTTTATGACGTGCGGGAGTTCGGCGCGCGAGGCGATGGCAAGACTCTCGATACCCATGCGATCAACAAAGCAATTGAAGCTGCCGCTGCCGCCGGCGGTGGGACCGTAAACTTTCCCGCCGGGACTTACCTCTCAGTCTCGATTCGTCTGCGCAGCAATATCACGCTGCAACTCAATCACGGCGCGACCATTCTCGCGGCCGACCCGGTCCCGGGCAAAGTCGAATACGATCTTCCTGAGCCGAATGAGTGGGACATGTATCAGGATTTCGGTCACAGCCATTGGCAGAACAGTTTGATATGGGGCATTGGCCTGGAAAACGTCGGCATCGTCGGGCCTGGTTTGATAAACGGCCGAGGCCTGACGCGGCGTAGTCCGCGAGCGCGGCGCGTAAACCAACCGGGCGACCGGCCCGTCACGCTCGGAGGTGAGACGGGCGCTCGTCCTCAATCACCTTTGGGCGAGGACGACGATCCAAAGGTCATGAACGGGTTAGGCAACAAAGCAATTTCGTTAAAGCTAACCCGCAACGTTTTGCTGCGTGATTTTTCCATCTTGAATGGTGGACATTTTGCTCTGTTAGCTACGGGCGTCGATAACCTTACGATCGACAACGTCAAGGTTGATACTAACCGCGATGGCTTTGATATCGACGCCTCTCGCAATGTGCGTATCTCGAATTGCAGTGTTAACTCTCCCAACGACGACGCGATCGTTTTGAAGAGCTCGTACGCGCTTGGCTTCGCGCGCGCAACGGAGAACGTGACCATCACAAACTGTCTGGTGAGCGGATATGACATCGGTTCACTTCTGGACGGCACTTTCAAACGCAACGTTAAGGAAGCTCCTGATCGTGATGGTCCGACTGGCCGTATCAAATTCGGGACCGAATCAAACGGCGGCTTCAAAAACATCACCATCTCAAACGTTGTCTTCGATCATTGTCGGGGGCTGGCACTGGAGACAGTCGATGGTGGACTGCTGGAAGATGTGACGATCACCAACATCATCATGCGAGACGTCACAAACTCACCCCTTTTTATGCGTCTGGGGAAAAGGATGCGTGGCCCTGCCGGCACGCCTGTCGGGCAGTTGCGGCGCGTGAATATTAGCAACATTATTGCTTACAACGCTGATGCGCGATACGCCTCAATCATCGCGGGCATTCCCAACCACCACATCGAAGACGTTAAGCTAAGCAACATCCGCATTTTCTATCGTGGCGGTGGCAAAAGAGAGCTGGATCTGCAACCACCGGAGCGAGAGACAAACTATCCCGAGCCGTCGATGTTTGGAGAACTGCCGGCCTATGGTTTCTTTATCCGGCATGCAAAAGGCATCTCGCTAAGCAACGTGGAGATCGGTTATCTCAGCGACGAGTTTCGCCCGCCTTTCCTGTTAGACGACGTGAACGGCGTCTCCTTCGATCACGTCACGGCACAAAAGGCCGGAGACGTTCCGACGTTTGTTCTCAGGAATGTTCTGGATTTCACGACGTACCAGTGCAAAGGCGTCGCTGATACACATCTTGATCGAGTGGAGCTCAAAAAGTTTTGAAACGAATGCTGAAAAGTGTTGGTCCATTAGTGCTTGCGAGTCTGGCCTGTGTAATCCCTTTCAATGCACAGGCACAACCACGCGCTAATGATCTGCCGAAATGGGTGAACGAAGTTGGGGCGCGGCGGACGCCTAAGGTGCGGCGCACGTTCCTCGTGGCTGCTGCTGGTGACGGCGTAACAAATTCCACCAAAGCAATTCAGAACGCAATCGATAACTGCGCGAAGTCCGGTGGCGGAGTTGTTACGCTCAAGCCAGGCAGCTACGTGACCGGCGCCCTTTTTCTCAGAAGCAATGTACACCTGCGCATCGATAACGACGTCACACTCCTCGGCAGTCAGGACGATGCAGACTATCCGTCGATCTGGACGCGCGTTGCAGGCATTGAGATGAACTGGCCGGCGGCGTTGATCAACGTCAACGATCAACACAACGTGAAACTTTCCGGTGGCGGCACCATCGATGGGCGCGGCGAGAAATGGTGGAACAAATATTGGACGTTGCGCAGCGATTATGAGCCACGCGGCTTGCGCTGGGCCTCTGATTACGATGCCGAGCGTGTGCGCCTGATGGTTGTATGGAAATCTTCAGACGTGTCGATCGAAAACCTCAACCTCAAACGCTCCGGCTTTTGGACCGTGCAGGTAGTCTATTCGGATCACGTGACCGTGGATAGAATCAAAATCACGGACAATAAAGGACCGAGCACCGATGGCGTCGATATTGACTCGTCGAGTTATGTGCTCGTGCAAAACTGCGATATTGACAACAACGACGACGATATCTGTCTTAAAGCGGGCCGCGATTATGACGGCCTGCGCGTCAACCGGCCAACCGAATACATCGTCATTCGCAACAACATCACCCGGCGCGGCGGCGGTATTCTTTCTTTCGGCAGTGAGACCTCGGGCGGCATCCGTAAAGTTGTCGCGTACCAGAATCGTGGCATTGGTACGAACGAAGGAATTCGTTTCAAGTCGGCAAAAACGCGCGGCGGCTTTGTCGAAGACATTCTGATCCGCGATCTCAGAATGGAGAATGTGCCGCTCCCGTTCACTTTCACATTAAACTGGAATCCGAGTTATAGCTACGCGGTGATTCCCAAAGATGTGCGCGATGTACCGCCACATTGGATCGCGTTGAGCACACCAGTCACGCCGCCTGAACGCGGCTTCTGCGAGTTTCGCAACATCACGATCGAAAACGTTGAGATCGTGAACGCGAGGCGCATCTTCTCGGCCGGCGGCCTGCCGGAGAAGCCAATCATCAATGTGAATTTTGCGAACATCACCGCGCAGGGTCTGGATGCCGGAGTCATCCAGTACGCGCGCAATTGGACCATGCGCAACGTGAAACTTCAGACCGAGAGCGCCCTGAAGATCTCGAACGCAGAAAATGTGGAGGAGCCACAGATTACACGGATTAAAAAATCGGATTTTTAATTAATCCGCGTAATCCGTTGGTTTTCGTTGTGTGCGTGATGAGTAAAGTGTGTCTGATTTTTATCGCTCTTAATTTCTTAACCGGCGCTGCCGGTGGTCAAAATACGCCTGGTCCACAGTCGCGGGAACAGATCAATCCGAAGCTGCCGGCGATCTTCGTCGTCGGTGACTCCACGGCAAACAATCATGCCAACGGCGGCCTCGGCTGGGGCGATCCATTCATCACGTACTTCGATGCCGCGAAAGTCAACGTGCTGAATCGGGCTCGTGCCGGGCGCAGCAGTCGTACGTTCATAACCGAAGGCCTTTGGGACAAAGTCTTGAGCGAGATGAAAAAGGGCGACTTTGTCCTCATCCAGTTTGGACACAATGATGCCGGAAGAATTAACGACGAAACACGCGCGCGTGGTTCGCTTCCGGGTGTGGGCGAAGAGACACAGGAGATCGACAATCTGCTCACGAAGAAGCACGAGGTGGTGCACACATACGGCTGGTACATGCGCAAGATGATCGCCGATACGAAAGCGAAAGGCGCTCGCCCCATCATCATGTCATTGACGGTCCGAAATATTTGGAAGGACGGTCAGGTTGAACGCGGCTCCGGCAGGTTCGGTCAATGGGCCGCTGAAGTCGCGAAATCTCAGAACGTGGAGTTCATTGACCTGACCACGATCATCGCGGACAGATACGAAGAGTTGGGCCAGGACAAAGTGCAGTCACTGTTCGGCCCGGACCACACGCACACGAGTCCCGCGGGAGCCGAACTCAATGCCGAGCTTGTCGTCACAGGGCTAAAGACGCTCAAGCACAACCCGCTGCGCCGTTACTTCTCCGCGAAAGTCGCGCCAACTATGCAACCTTAACGAAGAGAGGACAGTCCACTTGAGATCTCAACCTAACACGATCGTGCTCGCT
>Ga0207643_10000273_pt1 | contig 35918 bp, 30 predicted proteins | sample KBSMisM62_FD_184313 | JGI IMG/M metagenome (GOLD analysis project Ga0207643, IMG submission 184313) | Miscanthus rhizosphere microbial communities from Kellogg Biological Station, Michigan, USA - KBS Miscanthus M6-2 (SPAdes) (version 2) | ecosystem: Host-associated > Plants > Roots >... | reverse complement strand
CCACTAGGAACAGGATCAGCCCGAGGTGACTGATCAGCGTCGCCAGCTTCGTCCAACGGTTCCGGTCGCCGTAGACGAACGTGGCGCCGCCAGGCTCGACCACCTCGCGGACCACGAACCGGTGGCGTCGCAGCGCCGCCGCGACGGCGCCTGACGTCAGGCCCGGGCCCGGGGCGATCGAGACTCGGTCCGGGAGCCGCGGGTCGAAGTACGGGTCCGGCTGGACGACCCTGATCGTCCCGTTGACCTGGCCCATCAGCATGCTTCCGTCCGGGAGGAAGACCATGCTCGTCACGAGATTGAGGTTCTGTACCACGACCTCATTCGTGAAGGTCGATGTCGAGGCGGTCGCGACGTTCGAGTACGGTCCTGAGGTGTTGCCGTTGTCTCGCGCGCGGACCCGGTAGCTGTACGAGCCGTTGGCCGCGAGACCCGTGTCATCGAACGCCAGGGTCTGCGCGTTGGTGCTCGCGATCTGGGAGAAGTTGGTGGGAGTGGCATCGCACCCTGTGCCCTGACAGCGTTCGACCAGGTAGTTCGCGACCCCGACGTTGCTGGTCGAGGCGGTCCACGTGAGGTCGACCTCGGTGCTGCTCACGGCCGAAGCGACGAGGTTGCCCGGGGCGGACGGACCGGTGCCGGGAACGGTTCCGATCGCCGTGGTCATGTCGGTCTGGATCTGCGCCTGGATCAGGGCGGCGTTGTAGATGCGGATCTCGTCGATCGTGCCCGCGAAGTACTGGCCGAAGATGCTGTCGCCGCCGATCTGCAGGGGGCTGGCCGAAGTCGCGAGCGTCCCGGTGACGGCCGTGGTCCTTACGAGATTCCCGTTCACGTAGAGCTTGAGCGCCGCCCCGTCGTACGTGGTCGCGAGATGCGTCCATGTGTTGGTCGCGAGCGGCGCCGTACCGAAGGCCTTCGAACTGACGCCTCCGATGATCCCCGCGCCCACCGGCTTGCCGGCGTTGGTGGAGCTCGCCTCCAGGAAGTAGTTGTCCTTGCCCTTGTAGATCACGTCGCGCCACTTGCTGGTGATGGTGGTGGGGTTCACCCATGCCTCCAGCGTCATCGCCGTGGTCAATTGCAGGGAGGCTGCGTTGGGCACGTCCACGCGCGACGAGGTGCCGTTGAACGACAGCGCGCCGTTGATCTTGCCCGAGCCGGTCCACGTGGCTCCCGCGAGCGTGCCGGTGTTGCCGTTGCCCGAGGCGTCGGCGACCGTCGTGCCGGCGCCCTCGTCGAACGAGTAGGCGGCCACGAGGTTCGGCGATGCCCCCCGAGCCGGCGTCGTCGACAACAGGCTCACGGACAGCACGAAGATCACGGAAAGGGAAAGGAGCGCTCCTCGGGGGAACGACCGATGCGACGTCTGAGTGACCATGCTCGCCTCCTCGCGGGTCCCTCTCCTCGCGCGCATCCCAAACCCGAACGAGTCGGCCCCTGCGCAGATTCTTCCACTTGGATGGGTGACCTGGCCTCAGTCATTCGACGTACGTCGGGCTGATAGCTCGCGCGACCGGGCCAGTTCCTCGCAACTATCGACGACCTGCGTAACCGGCGACGTAGGTCGGGTGGGTACCATACCCGCATGATCCGACCTTCGCGTCGTGCGTCCTCGTTCACCGAGTCCGTGATCCGCGAGATGACGCGGCTCGCCAACGCGCACGGCGCGATCAACCTCTCGCAGGGCTTCCCCGACTTCCCGGCGCCCGAAGAGATCAAGGAGGCCGCGCGCGCCGCCATCACCGCCGACATCAACCAGTACCCGATCACCTGGGGTGCCGAGCCGTTCCGAGCCGCGATCGCCGACACCTACCGAACGCGCTACGGCATGTCGTGGGTCGAGGCCGAACGCGACGTGACGGTCACCTGCGGCTCGACGGAGGCGATGATCGCGGCGATGCTCGGCGTGCTCGACCCCGGCGACGAGGTCGTCGTGTTCGAGCCGTTCTACGAGAACTACGGGCCCGACACCATCCTCGCTGGCGCCGCGCCGCGCACCGTGACGCTTTCGCCGCCGGACTGGACGTTCGACGAGGGTGAGCTCGCGGCGGCGTTCAACGCGCGCACGCGCGGCATCGTGATCAACACGCCGAACAACCCGACCGGCAAGGTGTTCTCGCGCGAGGAGCTCGAGGTGATCGCCGAGCTGTGTCAGCGCTGGGACGCGATCGTGTTCACCGACGAGATCTACGAGCACATCACGTACGACGGGTTCCGCCACGTGCCGCCCGGCTCGGTGCCCGGGCTCGAGGACCGCACCGTCACGATCAGCGCACTGTCGAAGACCTACGCCGTGACCGGCTGGCGCGTCGGCTGGATCGTGGCGCCCGAGACGCTCAGCGGCGGGATCCGTTCGGTGCACGACTTCCTGACGGTGGCCGCGCCCGCGCCGCTGCAGGAGGCGGGGGTGGTCGCGCTCGGGATGCCCGAGTCGTTCTACGAGCAACTCGCGCTCGAGTACCTCGAGCGGCGCGACACGCTGCTCCGGATCCTGGAGGAGACGGGGTTCGAGTCCAACCCGACCCGCGGTGCGTACTACGTCATGGCCGACGTCTCGCACCTCGGGATGGGGGACGACGTCGAGGTCGCCGATCGGCTGACGAAGGACGTCGGCGTCGCCGTGGTGCCCGGCTCGTCGTTCTTCTCCCGGCCGGAGCTCGGATCGCACCTCGTGCGGTTCGCGTTCTGCAAGAAGGTCGAGACGCTCGAGGAGGCCGGGGCCCGGCTCCGCAAGGTCTTCGCCTAGGGCCCGGCGCTCACCCAGCCCCGGCCCGGGGCGAGTACCCCGTTCGGATCGAACGCCTCCTTCAGGCGTCGCTGCACCTGCGGCGCGGCGACGGGTGCGTCCCCCAGACCACCGGGACCTCGGACGACCGGCGCGATCCCACCCGCCGCCCGAACGCGGTCGCGGAGCCCGCCGAGCTCGTTCGATGACCCGAGCCCCACCCATGCGAGCCCGATGCCGGCGAGCGCACCCCACGCCTCCCCGACGACCGCCGCGTCGAGCCTCGAGGGCGGGACCGCCGCCTCGGCGACGATCGGCATCGTCTCCCACGGTCGCTCGAGCGGGAACGCCGCGTCCTCGGTGACGGTCGCGGCCGCGACCCGCCGAGCGATCGACATCTGCTCCTCGACCTCCTCGGGCCAGCCCTCGAGCCGGAGCTCGACCGCCCCCGGCGTCGTGAGGACCGAGGTCGAACCGTGCACCGCGTCCACGAGCTCGCGCGCGAGCGCGAGGTCGCCCTCGAACCGCAACGTCCGACGGGCGTGGGGGAGCGGGCGCACCTTCAGCGCGACCTGCACGATCACGCCCAGCGTCCCGAGCGATCCGGCGACGAGCTTGTGGAGGTCGTACCCGGTCACGTTCTTCACGGTCCGGGCCCCGCTGCGCACCAGACGCCCGGCGCCGGTGACGATCTCGGCCTCCAGGACGGTGTCGCGGAGCACGCCGAACCTCAGGCGCCGAGGGCTCGACGCGCCGCTCGCGATCACGCCGCCGACGGTCGCATCCGCGGGTGCGTCGCTCGGCCACTCCTGGCCGCCCTCCGCCAGGATCCGTTCGAGCTCCCCGACCCGCATGCCGGCCTCGACCACCGCGATCATCTCGGCAGGCTCGTACGCGACCCGCCGGTCGAGCTGGGTGGTCCACAGCTCGGCGTCGACAGCGGCGGGGTTGCCCTTGTCGAGATGCCGCCGGCCGCCGACGACCAGCATGCGATGCTTGGTCGCGTTCGCCTGGCGGATCGCGTCCACTACGTCGGCCTTCGAAGTGGGATGGATCAGATCCACGAGCCCTCCGGGAGGTCCGCGGCGACCGACGCCGCGTCCGAGCCCCGCGCCATCGCGAAGTCGCCGCACCGAGCCCCGTCCGGAAGCACTTTCTGCGGGTTCATCCGCCCTTCGGCGTCGAACGCCGACCGCACGCACGCCTGCGCCGATAGGTCCTCGGCCGAGAACACCAGTGGCATGAAGTCGCGCTTCTCGAGCCCGATCCCGTGCTCGCCCGAGAGCGCCCCGCCCGCCTCGACGCAGAGGCGGACGATCTCCTCGCTCGCGCGCAGGACGCGTTCGAGCGTCCCGGGCTCCCCGCGGTCGAAGGACAGGAGCGGGTGCAGGTTCCCGTCGCCGGCGTGGAACACGTTCGTGACGATCAGCTCGTGGCGCTCGGCGATCTCGTACACGCCGGTGAGCACGTCCACGAGCTTGGTCCGGGGCACGACGCAGTCGTGCAAGTGGTAGTGCGGCGCGATCGTCGCCACCGCGCCGAACGCGTTCTTGCGCCCCTTCCAGATCAGCGCGCGTTCGGCGTCGTCGGCGGCGACCCGGACGCTGCGGGTGCGGTTCGCGCTCGCGGCCGCCTCGACCGCCTGGGCCTGGGCCTCGACGGCGGCCGCCGTCCCGTCGACCTCGACGATCAGGATCGCCGCGGCGTCGGTGGGGTACCCCGCGTGCGCGAACCGCTCGGCCGCCACCACGATCCCGCGGTCCATCATCTCGACGGCGGCGGGGACCACGCCGCTCGCGATGATCCCGCTCACGGTGGCCGCGCAGTCTTCGACCGTCGCGAAGTCGAAAAGCATCGTCCGAACAGCCGGCGGCAGGGGCGTCAGTCGAACGCACACCGCGGCGACGATCCCGAGCGTCCCCTCGCTCCCGACCACGACGGCGCGCAGGTCGTAGCCCGCCGCCTCGGGAGCCTCGGAGCCCAGACGCGCGAGGGTCCCGTCCGCGAGGACGACGTCGAGCGCCAGCACGTGGTTCGACGTCACGCCGTAGGCGAGGCAGTGCGGGCCGCCGGCGTTGGTGCTGACGTTGCCGCCGATCGACGAGGTCTGTTGCGACGACGGGTCGGGTGCGAACGTGAACCCGTGCGGGCGCAGCGCGTTCGCGAGATCGAGGTTCGGGACCCCGGGTTCGACCCAGGCGAGCCGGTCCTGCCGCCGGATCTCGAGGATGCCGGTCATCTTGGTCGTCACGACGACCAGAGCGTCGCCGATCGGCGTGGAGCCTCCGACGAGCCCGGTCCCCGAACCTCGAGGGACGATCGGCAGGCCGTTCTCGGCCGCAACCCGGACGCACGCGACGATGTCGTCGCGCGTTCGCGGGAAGGCGACGAGCGCGCAGCCGCCCTCGACCATCGAGGCGTCGCGCGCGTACAGGCGGAGCGCCAGGGGGTCCGAGAGCACTTCGCCCGCGCCGAGCGCGTCCTCGAGCGCTCGTCGGGCGGCGTCGACGTCGGCCATGAGCAGGCTCAGGCTAGCGCGGGGTTCGCGGGGTGGTGCCGGCCCTCAGGCGACGTGCCCGGCGGCGCCGTCGGGCGTCGTGAGCGGGCGACCCTGGTCGGCCCACTCCTCGAGACCGTGCTCGAGGTTGTACGCGTCGAACCCGCGCGCCCGCAGCATCAGGGTCGCGAGCTCGCTGCGGTTGCCCGAGCGGCAGACCACGACCGTGGTCTTCTCGGCGTCGAGCTGGTCGGTCGCGCCCGCGAGGATGGTGTTCAGCGGGATGTGGATCGAGCCCTCGATCCGGCCCGCCTGCCACTCGTAGGGCTCGCGGCAGTCGACCACCTGCACGTCGGCCAGGCGCTCCGCCAGGCCGCTCGAGGTCGTCAGGTCCGTCGTCACGTCGCTCATGCAGAGGCAAATCCTAACAGCGAGGTGCGGAAGGACGGGAGCGAAGGCTCAGCCGACCGCCACCTCGAACGCCTCGAACGCCTCCCGCCCGAACAGCACGAACCGGACCTCCTCCACCTCGGTCTCGGCGCCGCGGACGGCCTCGATCGCGACGCCCGCCGCCTCCCGGACCGGGTAGCCGAACGCCCCGGTCGAGATCGCCGGGAAGGCCACCGTGCGCGCGCCGAGCTCGTCGGCCACGCGGAGCGACTCGGTGTGGCAGGAGGCCAGCTCGCCCGCGGGATCCGCGGAAGGCGCGTAGATGGGCCCGACGGTGTGGATCACCCACCGCGCGGGGAGATTCCCTCCACCCGTCGCCACGGCCCGGCCGGTCGGCAACCCGTCCGGGAACGTGGTCCGGCGGATCTCCCGGCATTCGGCCAGGATCGAGGGTCCGCCGGCCCGGTGGATCGCGCCGTCCACGCCACCGCCGCCCAGCAGGGTCGAGTTCGCCGCGTTCACGATCGCGTCGACCTCCTGGGTCGTGAGGTCGCCCTCGACGAGCACGATCTCGGGCATGGCCGCATCGTAGGTTGTCGAACGCTATGGAGGACCTCGTCGTGTCGGTGCGTGCCGTGCTGCTCCCGCATCCAGATATCAGGGCGGTCGAGCTGGTCGGGTCGCGTGCCGGCGGCTCGCCCACCCCTTCGTCGGACTGGGACTTCGTCGTGGTGACCGAACGGTTCGACGAGGTTGGTCGAGTGCTCCCCGCGTTGGTGGCCGAACTCGAGCCGCTCGGACAGCAGTGGGACCGGATCGGCGCGTACCCCTGCTACATGTTGTTGCTCGCGGGACCGGTGAAGGTCGACCTGATCTTCCCGGACCAGCCATTCGAGTCGCTGCCGCCGTGGACCGCGAGCGCTGAGACCCTCGACGGGATCGATCAGCATTTCTGGGACTGGATCCTGTGGATCGCGTCCAAGCGGGAGAAGCGAGAGGACGAGCTCGTGCGGCGCGAGCTGATCAAGCTTCGCGACCACCTGCTCGGACCCCTCGGCGTTGATCGCGTCCCTGGCTCGATCGGGGCGGCGGTCGACGGGTACCGTGCGGCCCGGGACGAGCGTGAGCGCGAGTTCGGCGTCGAGGTCTCCCGGCGCCGGCAGCGCGAGGTGCTCCCGGTCCTGCCGACGGACTGAACGGCGCGCCACGGCCGAACTCGACTGGGGCGAGCTGTCTGGGGTTGAATGGCCCCAGCCGGGAAACCAGGAGGGCACATGGCCGGGATCGTGTTGGACCGCGTATCGAAGGTGTACGCGGACGGCACCACGGCCGTCTCCGAGCTCTCGATCGACATCCACGACGAGGAGTTCATCGTCCTGGTGGGCCCGTCCGGGTGTGGCAAGACGACCGCCCTCAGGATGGTCGCCGGCCTGGAGAGCATCACGCACGGCACGATCGCGATCGGCGACCGGGTGGTGAACGACGTTCCGCCCAAGGAGCGGGACATCGCGATGGTCTTCCAGAACTACGCGCTCTACCCGCACATGAGCGTCTACGACAACATGGGGTTCGGCCTCAAGCTCCGGAAGCTCCCGAAGGAGGAGATCGACCGCCGGGTGCGCCAGGCGGCGGACATCCTCGGTCTCGAGGAGTTCCTCGAGCGCAAGCCCAAGGCGCTCTCGGGCGGGCAGCGGCAGCGCGTGGCGATGGGGCGGGCGATCGTCCGCGAGCCGCAGGCCTTCCTGATGGACGAGCCGCTGTCCAACCTCGACGCCAAGCTGCGGGTCCAGATGCGCGCGGAGGTCTCGCGTCTGCAGCGCGACCTCGGCGTCACGACGATCTACGTCACGCACGACCAGACCGAGGCGATGACGATGGGCGATCGGGTGGCCGTGATCAAGAAGGGCGAGCTCCAGCAGATCGATGCCCCGCAGACGCTGTACGACCGCCCGCGCAACCTGTTCGTCGCGGGGTTCATCGGTTCGCCGGCGATGAACATGGTCGAGGCGGATCTCGACCGCGAGGACGGGGGCCTGTTCGTCCGGTTCGGGTCCACGTCGCTCCGGGTCGACGACGCCGTGGAGGCCGAGCGCCCGGGGGTTCGCGCCTACGAGGGTCGACGCGTCATCGTCGGGATCCGCCCGGAGAACATGGAGGACGTGTCGATCATGCCGTCGATCCCCCAGGACCGCAGGATCAAGGTGGATATCGTCCTCCGGGAGGCGCTCGGCTCGGAGGTGCTCGTGCACTTCTCCGTGGATGCCCCGCCCGTGCTGACCGACGACACGCGGGAGCTGGTCGGAGAGCAGAGCGGACCGATGGCCCATGCGAGCGTCGCGGTGCAGGAGCTGGAGAAGGCCGCGGCGATCGGGACCTCGACGTTCGTCGCGCGGCTCGATCCGCGGACGGGAGCGGCCGAGCGTCAGACGCTCGAACTCGGGATCGACACCGCTCGCCTGCACTTCTTCGACCCCGACACGGGGCTCGGCGTCTACGGGGAGTCGTGAACCGGCCGCACCTCGTATCGCCACGGGCCGTTCGCAGGTAGGCCCCTCTCCTTCGGAAGCGATTCCATCTCCGTGCCTACCGTTCCTCGGATTTGACACCTTCGTCGGCCCGACTAGGGTGAGAGCGCTTCCATCACCCTACCCTGCATCGCCCAGGACTGGAGGATCCGTGGCCGGGACGCTCGACGAGCTCGCAGCCCTGAGCGGGGTCTCGCGGGCGACCGTGTCGAGGGTCATCAACGGCGGTTCGGTGTCGCCGTCCACCCGGGACCGGGTCCTCGCCGTCATCGAGCGCACGAACCTTCGACCGAACGCCGCGGCCCGCACGCTGGCCTCGGGGCGGTCGGGCGTGATCGGGGTGGTCATGCACGTCGCGCCGCCCGATCTGTTCGGCGACCCGTACTTCGCGCAGCTCCTGCACGGCATGAGCGACGCGCTCTCCGAGCAGGCCGCCGGGATGATGCTGTGGCTCGGCAACCGTTCCAAGGAGGAGACCCTGAACCGCATCCTGTGGCTCGGGCTCCTCGACGGCGTCATCGTCACCGCCGACAACCTGGACGATCCACTCGTCGACGGGTTGCTCGCCTCCGACCTTCCGACGGTGCTCCTCGGACATCGGCGGGAGGACCGGTCGGCGAGCTACGTCGACGTCGACCACGTCCACGCGGCCGACGTGATGACCTCGCACCTCATCGACCTGGGGAGGCGCCGGATCGGTCACGTCACCGGGAGGCGGGGGACCGTCGCGGGCGAAGATCGCCTCATCGGGTACCGACGCGCGATGGAGCGCGCCGGTCTGCCGACCGACGGCCTCGTCGTCGAGGGAGCGTTCAGCCGCTCCTCCGGAGCGACCGCCGCGGTCGAGCTCCTCGATCGCGATGTCGACGCGATCTTCTGCTCGAACGACGCCATGGCCGAGGGCGCCCTCCAGACCATCCGGTCGCGCGGCTTGAGGGTCCCGGACGACGTCGCGCTCGCGGGGTTCGACGATCTGGAGTTCGCCGCGCATCTGGACCCACCGTTGACGACCATCCGACAGGGCGTGCAACGGCAGGGGGAAGAGGCCGCCCACGTCCTGTTCGAGTTCCTGTCGGACCCCGGTGCCGGCCCTCGGCGCGTGCTCCTGCCCACCGAGCTCGTGGTGCGGGCCTCGACGGTCGGAGCCGGGGCGGCATGACGGTGCGCGAAGCCTCGGCGAGCGAGGATCGGGCCGAACCGGGCAGCGGTTTCCTGTGGGGCGCCGCCACGTCCGCGTACCAGGTGGAGGGTGCGGTAAGGGAGGACGGCCGCGGGGTGTCGATCTGGGACATCTTCTGCCGCAAGCCGGGAGCAGTCCTCGGCGGGGACACGGGCGACGTCGCGTGCGATCAGTACCACCGGTTCGAGGAGGACATCGCCCTCATGGCCCAGCTCGGGATCGGGGCGTACCGGTTCTCGATCGCCTGGCCGAGGATCCTGCCCGAAGGCGGCGGAGCGGTGAACCAGCAGGGGCTCGACCACTACCGCCGGCTCGTCGAGTCGCTCAACCGGCACGGGATCACGCCGGTCGCGACCCTGTACCACTGGGACCTCCCGCAGGCGCTCGAGGATCTCGGTGGCTGGGCGAACCGCGACACGGCGTCCCGGTTCGCCGAGTACGCCGCGATCGTGCACGGCGCGCTCGCGGGCGAGGTCCCCACGTGGATCACGATCAACGAGCCTTGGGTCGCCGCGTGGTTGGGGTACGGGACCGGCGTGCACGCGCCCGGGAAGGCGGACGACGCGCTCGCGTTGGCTGCGTCCCATCACCTGCTGCTCGCACACGGGTTGGCGGTGGAGGCGATGGACGGCGACGACGCGGTCGGGATCACGTTGAACCTCCAGCCGACGACGCCCGCCTCGGACGGGACGGCCGACGTCCTGGCCGCCCGGCGCGCGGACCTGCACATGAACGCGTACTACCTCGACCCGATCTTCCGCCGCGGCTACCCCGATGAGCTGGTCGAGTTCTACCGGTCGGTCACCGACATGGGGTTCGTACGCGACGGTGACCTGGAGGCGATCGCCAGGCCGTGCGACATCCTGGGCGTGAACTACTACCGGCGGTTCACGGTCACGGCGGATCCCGGATCGCGCGAGGCCGAGGAGCTGCCGGGATCGCTCGGCGCATGGTCGATCGTCCCCGAGGGCGTTGCGGTGACCGAGATGGGGTGGCCGGTCGAGCCGGACGTCCTGACCGAGCTGCTGATGTGGGTCCATAGCGAGTACGCGCCTCCCCGCATCCTCATCACGGAGAACGGTGCCGCCTACGAGGACGTGGTGGGAACCGACGACCGGATCGATGACACGGCCCGGGTCGCGTACCTGCGCGATCACGTGCGTGCCGCGCTCCGAGCGAAGGAGGCCGGGGTGCCCTTCGAGGGGTATTTCGTCTGGTCGCTGCTCGACAACTTCGAATGGGCGCAGGGGTATTCGAGGCGCTTCGGTCTGGTGTACGTCGACCTCGAGACGCAGGTGCGTATACCCAAGTTGAGTGCTCAGTGGTACCAGCAGGTCGCTCGACGGGGCGAGCCCAACGGCACGCCCCCCGAGCGCGTTCCCGGAGCCGGGGACGGCGAGAGGAGGTGAGTTGACCGAGAACGCGTCGTGTGGGCCAAATGGTGGTTGGAGAAAGGGGGCAACGATGCATCGATTGAGGTTCGTCGTACCGTTCGCCGTGCTCGTGCTGATCGCGGCCGCATGTACGAGCGACGAGGGAGGGGGGGGCGAGACCGGAGGTGCCTCCGGTCCTGCTCAGGAGGAGAACACGGGGACCGTGAACGTCCTGAATGCGACCTCCGCCGATGAGAGCGACGTGCTGCAGGGCCTGTGGGACGATACCTACGGAGATCAGGTCGACTACCAGGTCGAGTTCGAGTATTCCGACCAATTCGAGGAGCAGCTCCAGATCCGGTCGCAGGCCGGGACCCTGGACACGATCCTGCTGCCGCAGCCGGGCGCCGTGACGGGCCAGGCTGCGACCGGGAACGCGCTGTCGCTCGAGGATCTCGGGTACAACATCGACGACCTCAACGCCACATACGGCGAGTACTTCGTCTCGCTCGGCGAGTACCAGGGCGAGCACTACGGGCTGCCCACCAACTCGAACTGGAAGAGCCTGATCTGGTACCCGAAGAAGGCGTTCGATGATGCAGGGTACGAGATCCCGGAGACCTGGGACGAGCTGATGGCGCTATCCGACCAGATCGTGGCGGACGGTGGGACGCCGTGGTGCGTCGGGTTCGAGAGCGGTACGGCGACCGGATGGCCGGCGACCGACTGGGTCGAGGACATCATGTTGGCCACCGCGGGACAGGAGAAGTACACGCAGTGGGTCAACCACGAGATCCCGTTCACGGACCCGGCGGTCAAGAACGCCGTGCAGATGTTCGGTGACGTCATGTTCCACCCCGGCTATGTGCTGGGCGGCGCGGACCAGACGCCGTCGATCGCGTTCGGCGACGCGCCGCTGCCGATGTTCGACAACCCGCCGGGTTGCTGGCTGCACCGGCAGGCCACGTTCATCAACGCCTTCTTCCCCAAGGGCACCGAGTACGGCGTGGACTACAGCGCATTCCCGTTCCCCACGATCGATCAGCAGGGAGGCCTGTTCGCCGGGGAGCTCGCGGTCGCCTACCGCAACTCGCCCGAGATCAAGGACTTCCTGGACAAGTTCAGCGGGGAGGAGTTCCAGTGCGCGATGGGCGGCGACCCGGGTCTATCCAGGCTCTCGCCGAACGTGAACGTCGGGCAGGACTGCTACGCGAACCCGGTCCTGGCCGACGCCTCGGGGCTGCTCGCCGCTGCGCTGAAGGGTGAAGGCGGGGTCCAGGCTGGGTTCGACGCCTCGGACCAGATGCCGCCGGAGGTCGGTTCGGGATCGTTCTGGACCGGCATGGTGCAATACATGCAGGAGGGTCCCGACTCGCTGGATGGGATCCTTCAGGACATCGATGACAGCTGGCCGGCCACGTAGCGTGACGACCGGGATCGGCCTGAGAGGGAGGGGGCGGCCACGCGGCCGTCCCCTCCTCGTTTGCGTCCGGGGCCGCGAGGAGGCATCGTCCCCTCGATGAAGGCGATCGGGCGATGAGCGCATCCGGGGGTTCGAGCGAGGCCGCGACCCTGACGGCGCCGCCTTCCAAGCCTCGGGCGCTGGGCGTGTTCATCCTGCGTCTGCTCGTCGCCCTGGCGATCCCGGTGGCCGCCTTCGCGGTCCTGTGGCGAACGTTCGACTACATGCGCGACGAGAACGCCAACCGCCTGTTCGTCGTGGGCGTGGCGATCGTCGTGGGGGTGGGCGGCGTCTTCTTCCTGTACTGGGCGATGAATCGGATCGTGGAGCTGCTTCCCGAGCGGTATCGGGAGGGGGTCCGGCCCTACGTGTTCGTCGGCCCGGCGCTCGTGATCCTGGGCGTGTTCCTGGTCTATCCGGTGATCAACACGCTGCTGATCAGCCTCAAGGACTCGACGGGGGCCAGCTTCGTCGGGCTGGACAACTTCAAGTTCGTCTTCACCGACGAGAGCATGCTGCGCGCGATCCGCAACACGCTGGGGTGGACGCTGGTCGTGCCGGCGGTCGCGGTCAGCATCGGCCTCGTGTTCGCCACCCTGGTCGATCGCCTGCGGCGCGGCGAGGCGGTCGCCAAGTCGCTGATCTTCATGCCGATGGCGATCTCGTTCGCCGGGGCCGCCATCACCTGGCGACTGATCTACGACTTCCGCCCGGAGGGGTTCGGCTCGAACATCGGCCTGCTGAACGCGGTCTGGCAGGGCCTGGGCAACCAGCCGGTGGCGTGGCTCCAGGAGGCCCCGTGGAACAACCTCCTGTTGATGGTGATCATGGTCTGGATGCAGACGGGGTTCGCCATGGTGGTCCTGTCGGCCGCCATCAAGGCGATCCCCGAGGAGATCACCGAGGCGGCGCGGATCGATGGCGCCTCCGAGTTCCAGGTCTTCCGGCGCATCATCGTGCCGAGCATCGCGCCCACCATCGCCGTCGTGGCCACGTACATGGTCATCAACGCCCTGAAGGTCTTCGACATCGTGTTCGTCATAGGCGGCGCGGAGACGAACAAGACCGAGGTGATCGCCGAGCGGATGATCCGGTGGTTCTTCATCCTCAACAACAGCGGACGAGGCGCGGCGATCGCGGTGTTCCTGTTCGTCGCGATCATCCCGATCATGGTCTGGAACATGAAGCGCTTCCGAGAGCAGGAGATGATCCGATGAGCGCGCCCGCGATCCCGGCCCCCGAGATCACGCAGGCTCGGGACCAAGCCCAGGCGAGGGACGAGGCTCCGGGCCACCGGCGCGGTGGATGGTTCGTGCGGATCACGATCGTGATCATCGTCCTGCTCTGGCTGATCCCGACGTTGGGCGTCCTGTTCACGTCCTTCCGTCCGGAGAACCTGGTGAACACCTCGGGGTGGTGGACGGCGCTCGCGCACCCGTTCCGGGCAGCGGAGTGGACGCTGGAGAACTATCGGCTGGCGCTTGACCGGGGCGGACTGGGCAACGCGTTCCTGAACAGCCTCGCCGTCACGATCCCCTCGACGGTGATCCCCATCACGATCGCGGCCTTCGCCGCCTATGCCTTCTCGTGGATGGAGTTCAGGGGCCGGTACGTGCTGTTCATCGTGGTCGTCGGTCTGATGGTGGTACCCATCCAGATGACGCTGATCCCCCTCCTCCGTCTGTTCGCCAACGGCGCGACCATCGGCCGCCTCATCGTCTTTCCCGACCTGGATCTGAACGGCACGTTCATGGGGATCTGGCTCGCCCACGCCGGGTTCGGCCTGCCGCTGGCCATCTACCTGTTACGGAGCTACATCGGGTCGCTGCCGTCCTCCATCATCGAGTCGGCGAAGATCGACGGCGCCGACCACTTCACGATCTTCTGGCGGCTGGTCGTCCCGCTCTCGGTGCCGGCGCTCGCCGCGTTCGCGATCTTCCAGTTCCTGTGGGTGTGGAACGACCTCCTGGTCGCGTACGTGTTCCTGGGTGGCACGCGGCAGACCATGGTCTTGCCCATCGCGCTCGCCGGGCTGGTGGGTGAGCGGGGAGAGACCTGGCACCTGCTCACGGCGGCGGCGTTCATCTCGATGATCCTTCCGCTCATCGTGTTCTTCTCGCTGCAGAAGTACTTCGTGCGCGGTCTGACGGCCGGTTCCGTCAAGGGCTGAGTCGATGGCCGGACCGTCACCGCACGTCGGAGCGGCCGTGGACCCGAGGGTCCCGCGCCGGATGTGGCGAGCGATCCTGCTGGCGACGTTGGTGCTCGTGCCGGCGTACTGGGCGCTCCTGATCGGCGTGGTCTCCGTCGCATCGACACGACCGGGGGGCGTCGCGAGCCCGGGTCTGTGGATCGCGTTCGGGCTCATGCTGGTGCCGTTCGTGTTCGTCGTCCTCGCGTTCGCCTCCGCACATCCGCGCGCGCCCGGTGCGGTGGCCAAGGCGATGGGATTGACGCTGGTGATCGGCATCCCGGTCTCGGCGCTCGCCGCCGACGCCGCCACCGGGTTCGTCGCGGGGATCGCCGCGGGCGGTGTCGTCGCCCTCCGCTCGGACGTCGATCGCCCGTGGAAGGCGAGGATGCTCGCCGTGCTCGTCGCCACGGTCTGGGCGTTCGTCACCGTTCGGGTGGTGCCGGAGGCCGCCGTCCTGCTGGCGCCGATCCTGCCGTTCACGAGCGTGGGCCTCGCCGACCACCTGGTCCTGCTCAGGCGGGAGCGACGCGCAGCACTGCTCCCTCCCACGGGCCGAGGCTGAGGTCCCCGTCGGCCGTCTCGCCGTCGCGTGACCGGTCGGTGCCGATCGCGATGGTTCCCGGACCCACCGGCACCGCGACCCGCCCGTCCGAGAGATTGACGGCGATGATCGTCGAGGGCCCGCGTCGCCAGCTCCAAGCGCCGGGCGGCGAGGGGAGGGACGCGTAGGCGCCCGAACGCAGGTCTGACGTCTCGCGTCGCAGGGCGATCAGGTCGCGGCACAGGCGCAGGACCGAGACCGGGTCCCGGCGCTGGTCCTCGACGTTGTTCGCACGGGCGTTCCCGATCGGGAGCCACGGCCGAACGCCTTCGCGGGTGAACCCGGCCCCCGGCCCGGCGTTCCACTGCATCGGCGTCCGGCCGGGGTCGCGTCCGGGCTGAGTGCCGAGCACACCTGCCGGGTCGCGCACGTCGTCGCCGGTGACCGGAACCTCGACCATCCCGATCTCGTCGCCGAAGTAGAGGAACGGCGTCCCACGGAGCGTCAACAGCATCAGGAGGGCGCACCGGGTGGCGTCGGGACGATCGCCGCACCACCTCGTCGCGAACCGCCCGACGTCGTGGTTCGAGCCGGCCCACGCCGGTTGGGCGAACGGCTCGAGCGCGTCCTCGGTCGTCTCCACGATCCGGCGCAGGGTCTCGGCGTCCAGGTCGGCGAAGACGAACGGGAAGTTGAAGCACAGGTTGAGCTCGTCGCCGGTCGCACCGTAGAAGCGGGCGACCTCCCGGAGGTCGAAGATCCAGGTCTCGCCGACCAGGACCCGAGGAGGGTCGGACGCGTCGGCGATCCCTCGCCAGTCGCGGTAGATCCCGTGCACCTCGGGGCGGTTCATGTTGTGCACCTGGCGCTGGCCGCGGCGGCGGACGTCCTCGGGATCGTCGTCCGTCGCAGCGGGGTTGTCGCGCAACTCGCGGTCCTTGATGAGACCGTTCGCCACGTCGACGCGGAACCCCGCGATCCCCCGATCGAACCAGAACCGGAGGATCTCCTCGAACTCGCGGCGCACGTCCTCGTTCCACCAGTCCAGATCCGGCTGCTCCACCAGGAAGTTGTGCAGGTAGTACTGGCCGGTCGGCTCATCGAGCTCCCACGCCAGCCCGCCGAAGACCGAGCGCCAGTTGTTGGGCGGCGAGCCGTCGGGCCGCGGGTCGCGCCACACGTACCATCCCCGGTGCTCGGCGTCCCGGGACGACCGGGCGTCGACGAACCACGGGTGGACGTCGCTGGTGTGGTTCGGCACGAGGTCGAGGATCACCCGGATGCCTCGGGACGCCGCGTCCGCGACCAGACGATCGAGGGTCGCCAGGTCGCCGAGCTCCGGATGGACGTCGCGGTAGCCCGAGACGTCGTACCCCCAGTCCCGGTCCGGGGAGGGCGTGATGGGGGAGAGCCAGATGCCGTCCACGCCCAGCCATTCGAGATGGTCGAGGTGGTCGATCACGCCCTGGAGGTCGCCGGTGCCGTCGCCGTCGGCGTCCGCGAAGGAACGCACGTAGATCTGGTACAGGACGCCCTCGCGCCACCAGACGGCATCGTCGTTCGTCATCGCCCAAGTATCCCGGCCGGCGGTCGCCACTACTACCCTGCAAGCGTGGTGTCGAACGTCCGAACGCGTCGCGTCACGCGCGGAGCGTGGGAGCGCGTGCGCGAGCTCCGGCTGCGCGCGCTCGCCGACGCGCCGGACGCGTTCGGATCCACGCTCGACGGGGAGCGCGCCCACGGCGAGACCGAGTGGATCGGGTGGATCGAGGGGTGGGACGGTTCGAGCAACGCCCTGTTCGTCGCCGAGGACGGCCCGAACTGGGTGGGGATGGCCGTCGGCTCGCGTGTCGGCGACGAAGCCGACGCGCACCTGTACGGGATGTGGGTAGAGCCCTTGCGGCGGTCGAACGGGATCGGGGCGTCGCTCGTCGAACAGGTCCTCGGGTGGGCGCGCACCTGGGACGCGCGTTCGGTGATCCTCGCGGTCACCGAGAGCAACACGGGCGGCGCGGCGTTCTACGAGCATCTCGGTTTCGTGGACACCAGCGAGCGCGAGCCGTTGCGGGAGGGGAGCGAGCTGCGCGTCCGCATCCTGCGCCGCGAGCTCTGAGCGGCGTCTCCCGGATCGGGCCGCCCGAGGGGCGATGCTAGCGTGGTTCGGATGCGGGCGGCCGGGGCTCCACGGATCCGACCCGCGGTCGCCGTGCAGACGCTGTTCGTGCTCTTCGGCGTCTTCATCGCGGCCTCGTTCCCGTTCCTGTCCCTGTTCCTGGACGGCAAGGGACTGACCGCGGGCGAGATCGGCGCGGTGATCGCCGTGATGGCGATCGCGCGCGTGCTCCTGAGCCCTCTCTGGGGTCACCTGGCCGACACCTCGCTCGGCCGTCGCCGCGCGCTGCAGATCGGGGCGCTCGGCGGCGCGATCGGCGCGTTGGCACTGTTCGGGGCCGAGACCTATCCGGCGATCGTGGCGACCGCGTTCGTGTTCGCCGGTCTGAGCGCCACCGTCGCGCCGAACGTCGACGCGATCGCCCTGGAGTTCCTGGGCGACGACCGGATGACCGAGTACGGACGCATCCGTGGCTGGGAGAGCCTCGCGTACGCGACGACCTGCCTGCTGGTCGGCGTGCTCCTGCAGCAGGTGGGCATCCGCTGGGTGATGCCCGTCGTCGCCTTCGCGGCGCTCGCGATCTTCGTCTGGGCGATCGTCGCGATCGAACCCGACCGACCGGCCCGGTCGATCCGCCACGGCCGGCTCGGCGCAGTGGGCGCGGTGTTCCGGGCCGCCCCGAGGTTCTGGATGTTCCTGCTCGCCCTGCTCCTCGTGTGGACGGGGTTCAACGCCGCGTGGAACTTCATCGGCCTGAAGATCGAGCGCGCCGGCGGCGGCGCGCTGCTGGTGGGGATCGGGACGGCGCTCGGCGGGCTGGTCGAGGTGCCCGTCATGCGGCTCTCGTCGCGGTTCTCCAAGCGGTTCGGCCTGCGTGCCGTGTACGTGGCCGGATGCATCGTGTACGCGACCGGCTTCCTGCTGTGGGGTCTGGTCGAGGACCCGACGGTCCTGTCCGTCCTCACCGTGTTCGAGGGCGCCGGGTTCGCGTTGCTGTTCACCACGATGGTGGTCGTGATCGGCCGCATGCTGCCGTCGAGCCTGTACTCGACCGGCCAGTCGCTCGCCGCGACGATGGGGTTCGGGATCGCGCCGATCATCGGCGCCGGCCTCGGCGGCCTGGTGTTCGATCGCTACGGTCCGGAGACGCTCTACGTCGGGGCATCGCTGCTCACGCTCGCCGGAGGGGCGGTGGCGTGGATCGCGCTGTCGACGCCCGCGCTGTCCCGCCCCGCACCGGACGTCGAACCCGTGCTCTGAGCGCCGTCCGGGGCGGTTCGCGCCGCGTCGGGGGCTTGACGTACGATGCCCCGAGACCCTGACGAGGAGGTCGATGTGGTCAGCGCGTTCATCCTGATCCAGACCGAGGTGGGAAGGGCCAGCAACGTGACCCGCGAGATCAGCGGCGTGAAGGGCATCGTGTCCGTCGACCCCGTGACCGGTCCCTACGACGTCATCGCCCGCGGCGAGGCCGCCGACCTCGACGAGCTCGCCAAGGCGATCGTGATGCCGATCCAGTCCGTCGAGGGTGTCACGCGCACCCTGACCTGCCCGGTGCTCTCGCTCTAGCCGTCCCCGGAACCCCCGGCACCAAGGCTGCCTCGCGGCGTTCTTCGGGGCGCTCACTCGCGCGCGGATTCCGCGTCCGGAGGTGGTGGCGAGGGTTCGGAACGCGGCTTCGTATCGTGCGGCTGCTCGTCCTGCCCGCCTGGTGGTCGCGGCGGGCGACACCGTTACGATGGGGCGGACGAACGCCACGACGCCCGCCGAGCGCCAGGGCGGCTGGGTCTAACCCCCCGAACCGTCCCGGAACCACAGGTGCACGTCGCTCCGCTCCGCGAGCTCGAGCGTCTCGGGGAGCCCGGCCGCGAGCTCGCCGATCCGAGCCAGGAGCCGCGAGCGCTGCGGCTCGGGCAGCGAGGCGATGTCGCTCGACGTCGCGAACAGGTCCGCGAGCCGCGCCGACGCCATCGTTCGCGTGGTCGGGAACGAACGCCGTTCCAACGTCGTGAACCCGCCGAGGTACTCGGGCGGCTCGAACCATGAGAAGTACGACTCCACGATCGGTGAGGACGCGCGTTCGCGTTCGACGACCTCGTCGATCTCGCGGATGCCGAGCTGCATCGTGTCGGTGTCCTCATCCGTTCGTGCCCAGAACAGCGCGAGCGCGCCCCCGGGACGGAGCACGCGCCGGATCTCGGCGAACGCGGCCTCGGCGTCGAAGTGGTGGAAGGCGTTGCCGACGACGACGGCGTCGGCCTCGCGATCCCCGAACGGGATGGCCTCCGCCGTCCCCGGGACGGCGTGCACCTCGGGCAGGTTCGTCGTGAGGACCGCGCGCATGTTGTCGGCGGGTTCGACGGCGACCACCCTCGCGCCGAGCGATGCGAAACGGCGCGAGAGCTGTCCGGTCCCGGCCGCGAGGTCGACCACGAGCGACCCGGGTTCGAGGCGGGCGCACTCGGCGACCCACCGGACGGACTCGGCCGCGTAGGTCGGGCGCAGCTCGTCGTAGTCGGTTGCGTTCACGTGCTCGAAGCTGAACCCCATCGTCGCGCATCGTACGCGGCGGCCGTACGCTTGCCGGATGTCCCGACCCGAACGCACGCCCGCCGGCCCGTCACCCGGGCGCTCGGGACCCGAGGCGTCGGCGCCGCTGCCGCGGCGGCTCCTCGCCGAGGAGACCCTGATCGTCCTGTCGCTGTCGCTGCTCGCGAGTGCGGTCTTCGCGATCCTCAGCTTGCTCGAGGCGCCGCTGCGCGGCGTCACCGTGGCCTCGGTGTCGCAGAGCACCCAGCTCGCGCGGCAGATCTTCGGAACGCTGTTCTCGCTCGCGCCGGTGTGGCTGGTCGTCTACCTGGTCCGTCGCAGCGGCGAGGGGCTCGAGGGGATCGGCATGCGGTGGGACCGTCCCCGGCAGGACATCGGACGCGGGGTGCTCCTGTTCCTGGTCGTGGGGGCGGCGGGCATCGGCCTGTACCTGGCGGCCGTGGCGCTCGGCGTCAACCGGTTCGTCGTGCCGGTGCCGCCGCTCGGGCACTGGTGGACGGTGCCGGTGCTCCTGCTGAACGCGGCCGAGGCGGCCCTGCTCGAGGAGGTCGTGGTCGTCGCTTACCTGATCACGCGGCTGCGGCAGCTCGGCCTTACCGAGATCGCGGCCGTGGGCGCGAGCGCGTTGCTGCGCGGTAGCTACCACCTGTACCAGGGGTGGGGCGGGTTCCTCGGCAACGTGGCGATGGGCTTGCTGTTCGGGTTCGTGTTCACGCGGACCAAGCGCGCGTGGCCGATCGTGATCGCGCACTTCCTGCTCGACACCGCGGCGGGCATCGGGTTCATCCTGTTCCGCAAGCACCTGCCCGGGTTCGGATGAGCACGCCGCTCGCTCGGCGGTCGTTGTCGGCGGCGCTGCTGAAGGTGGCGGCGCGAGGGTTCGCGCACGTCGACGGGCTGGTGGGTGAGGCCTTCCTGAGCGACCTCCGGCGCGAGGTCGAGGGCGGTCCGTTGCGCAGGATGGAGGGCTCGTTCGGTGCGGCCGGCGTCCGGATGGAGATCGACGGCTACGATCTCGAGGCGCCGTTCGAGGGTTTCCCGGTCTTGACCGAGCTCGCGGGCTCGTTCACGGCGCGCGTCCGCTCGGACGGCGCCCAGATCCGTGGCCTGCGGACCTGGCGCCCCAACGAGGCGGGGGTCGCCGTCTACCGGTCGGATTCGGTCGGCGTCACCTCGCACCAGGACGGCCGCTGGTACCGGCGGCTCGTCGCCGTCTTCACCGTGGAGGGCTCGGCGCGGTTCGAGGTGCGTTCGTCGCGCGAGGGCGACCTGCTCGAACGCTGGGAGGCCCGCGCCGGCTCCGCCACGTTGATGCGGGCGCCGGGTCTCGCCGGCGTCCGCGACGGCCGCCCGTACCACGCGGTGCACGGCCCGCCTCGCGGGACACGGTGCTCGCTCGCCCTCCGCATGCGGGTCGATCGGCCCTGATCACTGGAGGTCGCGGGCGAAGCGCCGATCGAAGCGACGCGACCACCGCACGCTGCCGTCCTCCTCGGCATCGATCTCCAGGTGCACCTGGTATCCCTCCGCGTCGCTCTCGATGCGGCTGCGTACCTCCGTGGCGACGACCGTCCCCGGCCACGTGAGCTCGTAGCGCGCCGTCGCCGAGACCCACGCGCGTCCGGGATCGTCGATCGAGACGCCCACCACGCCGCCGACCCGCTCGGCGATCGCGGGTGCCACCTCGTCGGCCTCGCTACGGTTGTGGTAGCCGACGACCGCCCGGGTCTCGTTCCCGATGAGGTCCCGTTCGACCTTCCACGTCACCCCGTCCGTGTCCCAAGCCTGCGGTCGGCGGGACGCAGGGAGGTCGGGTGGCTCGGCGATCGGTGGGGGGCCGTCGACCATCGGCAGGACGATCTGCGAGCCCTCTCGCTCGATCGTGAGCGTGAGCGGCGCCGACGGCGGCCAGCAGTTCGGCCAGTCGGTCCCCGCGAGATCCACGCGCACGCCGTGGCCGGGCTCGAACACCCACGAGGTGACGTCCAGCTCGAACGAAACGTCGTACGCCCGTCCGGGTTCGAGCGGTGACGGCTCCTCCCTGGAGTCGCGATGCGTGAGGTTGAGCAGACCACGCGTGACCAGCTGCGAGGTGCCGTCGGGGTGGACGTCGCACAGCCGGGCGGACAGGTACGCCACGGGGGCGGAGGAAGCCACCCGCGCTCGCAGGACGGGGGCGCCGAGGATCTCGAGCTCCCCCTCGAGCGGCCAGTCGTAGACGAGCGAGTACGCCTCGTCCGGCCGCTGGTCGACCGCCTGCCCCCAGGGCGGCAGCCCGGCGCAGCTCAGCCACGCGGTCCACCCGACGTCGCCGTGGACCTCGAGCCGGTCGGGGCCGTCGCCGGCCTGGCCCGCCTCGGCCTCGGCGAGCGCGAACCCGCGTTCGCGGACCCTGTCGAGCGGCCACCCGCTCTCGAACCGCCACGTCCCCGGATAGGCCTCGAGGTCGGCAGCCGGTGTCACCGGACGCCGCACGAACACGACGATCGGCGGCTCGCGGTCGACGCCGTTGTCCTCACCCCTAAGCCATCGGTCCCACCAGCGCGCCATCTCGCGGTCGAGGTCGAGGTTGGGGCCGGGGCGCGAGGTCTCGACGTCGGCGTGCGACCAGGGACCGGCCAGGAGGCGTTTCGGGCAGTTGAGGTTCGCCATGCCGCGCAGGGCGATGTTCGTGTAGCCGTCGGCCCATCCGGTCACGAGCATCGTCGCCGCTTCGATCGCGCCGTAGTCCTCGCGCAGCGACCCGTGCTTCCAGAACGCGTCGTACCGCTGGTGCTCGAGCCAGCCGAACAGCCACGGCTCGTACTCGGCGACCCGGCGTTCCCACGCGTCGCGCCAACCCTCGCCGCAAACCCGCGGGTCCGGCGGCAGCACGTTGATCGCGTCCATGTAGGTCGGCCAGTCGGCCAGGTCGAGCTGTTTCAGCGCGCCGCCGTAGTAGTGGACGTCGTCCGCGTACCGGTCGTCGGAGGCGAAGATCGAGCAGATCGCCTTCAACGCCGGGGGACGGAGCATCGCGACCTGCAGTGAGTTGAACCCCGACCACGACGTCCCGAACATCCCGACGTTGCCGTTGGACCAGGGGCGGTCGGCGAGCCAGGCGATCACCTCGGTCAGATCCTCGAGCTCCTCCGCCGTGTACTCGCCCGTCGCGCTCCCTTCGGAGGAGCCCGTCCCGCGGATGTCCAGCCGGCACACGGCGTACCCGAACTCGTCCGCGAAGCGGTGGTACTCGGGTCGGTAGTGCGCGGTCAGGTCGTCCTTGCGATACGGGAGCGCCTCGAGCAGCGCGGCGCGAGGCTCGGGAAGCTCGGGGTCGTCCTCCGGCGGCAGGTACAAGGTGGCCGCGAGGCGGGCCCCGTCGCGCATCCCGATCCAGACGTCCTCGGTCCGAGCCATGGCGCAGGATGCTAGCGCCCGGGCGGGCGAGGTTCGCGCTTCACGTCCGGTGTGTGGCCCGTCCTGTCAGGCCCAGGAGGTGAACCAGTAGCGCAGCTTGAAGGCGGCGTCGGTGATCGGCGCGGCCGTCAGGATCGGCCAGAACCAGATGAACAGGATCACCGACGCGGCGACGAACCCCACGACGAACGGCAGGAACGGTCGCGAACGGGAACCCGCGACGTGCTGCGCGGACAGGTCGCGGAGGGCGTAGACGACGGCGAGAACGAAGAAGGGCGTGAGCGGGGTGGCGTAGAAGAAGAACTGCGGGCGCGAGACCAGGAACCAGGGCAAGTACAGGCCCGCGATCGCGACGACGATGAACCCCGCCCTCCAATCGTGCTTGTGCCACCAGGCGTACGCGACGTACGGGATCGCGAGGAGGCTGCCCCAGAAGATCGCGGGGTTCCCCTGCGCGTAGATCACCTGGCGCACCCCGTCGGAGGCGAACGCCCCGTAGTAGTACGTGGGCCGGGCCAGCACGATCCACTTCCATGCCGGGGCGAAGTACGCGTGCCAGGGCTGCCCCTGATCGTTCACCGCCTTCAGGTCGGCGTGGAACTTGGCGGCCTTGCCCTGCATCTCGGCCCACCGCTGGAGATCCCACCCGAAATGCAGGAACCAGGGGATGTAGCTCGCGACGTACACGATGCACGGCGTGACGAGCAGCGCGAGGACGAACCCGAACCCCTCGGTCGTGATCGTCTTCATGATCGGTTTCGACACGCCGAACCGCTTGCGCCGCATCACTTCCCACATGAACCCCAGGGCGATCGCCGTGACGACCGCGGTCAACCCCGACCACTTGGTGGCCATCGCCGCGCCGCCGGCCACCCCCGCGGCGAACCGGTACGGCCGCCACAACGGCGCCGGCAGTCGTCGCTTCGGCGTGGCGGCCGCCTCGCCGTCGCCCCCCGGGGACGTCTCGATGGTCGGTGGCGGCGTCCGTCGTTCGATCCACCGTCGGTCGAGTAAGAGGAAGACGAAGACCAATACGACCCAGAACGCGACGAAGATGTCCAGCGTCCCCGTCCTCGATTGGACGAGGTTCAACCCCTCGGTGGCTAACAGCAGGCCGCCCGTGAACGTCCACAGCGGGCTCGCCCACAACAACTGGATGATGACGGCGAGCAGCATCACGGTCGCGGTCCCTGTCACCGCCGCGCCGGCGCGCCACCCCATCGATTCGGTCCCGAACGCCAGCTCTCCGACCGCGATCATCCACTTGCCGAGCGGTGGGTGGACCCACGCCCCCGTGTCCCATTCGTTGTCTCGCCAGAAGCGCTCGTCCGCGCTGTTGATGTCGCAGCGCTGGTTCGAGTAGCCGAGCAGGATGCACGCGGACTTCGTGTAGTAGTACTCGTCGAACACGCGATGCTCCGGGTACGCGAGGTGCACGAACCGGAGGTAGCCCGCGATCAGCCCGACGGCCAGGACCGCGACGACCGGTCGGTTGAACCGCTTGATCCAGGCGTGCATGCGCAGCGATGGGCTCGAGGGGCGCTGCACGAACGGCGGTGCGGGCCGGGTGAGCGTGGACATCCGACCGATGGTACGGCAGGGATGCCGTTCAGGAGGGGCGTTCGGCCGCGCGTTTGATCCGGTCTTTCAGCCGAACCACGAACTGGAGCCCCTGGTAGACCTCGTCGATCGAGGCCGACTTGTTGTCGACCAGGCCGGCGTCCAGTCCCATGCGCTGGACGACCTCGAAGGACAGGTCCGTGTCGATCTCGGCCACCTTCTTGGGCCAGGCCACCCAGAGACGGCCAGCCTGATCCAGCGCCCGAAGGGCGGTGGGGAAGCGGCGCCGGAGGTCGGCCCGCGTCATCGTGAAGAGCAGCACCACGTCGAGCGGGCCCCGCGCGCTGCGGGCGAACGACGTGCCGCTCGGGACCGGACCGAGGGAGAAGCCGCTCGGCGCGCCCACGATCAGGACGCGCGAACCCTCGCGGATCCCGAGCTTGCGGGGGAGCGGCGTGGACGAGTAGTCCCTGTGTCCCGACGGCGTCACGTTCGGCACTGTAGCCGCGCCCGAGGGCGGGCTACGTCGTCCGGCGGTTCCGCCTCGCGGATCGCGTGGGACCATCGAGACCTGACCGGTCACCTGTACGTCGTGGGCACGCCTATCGGCAACCTCGCCGACCTGTCGCAACGCGCCCGGGAGACGCTCGGCTCCGTCGATCTGGTCGCGGCGGAGGACACGCGGCGGACGGGGCGGCTGCTCGCGCACCTCGGCCTGAAGGTGCGCATGCTCTCGTTCTTCGAGGGCAACGAGCGGCAGCGGATCGACGAGCTGCTGGATCGCCTGCGCGAGGGCGAGCGGGTGGCGCTCGTCTCCGACGCCGGCATGCCCGCGGTCTCCGATCCCGGGTTCCGCCTCCTGCAGGCGGCGGTCGCTGCGGGGGTCGAGATCACCGTGGTCCCGGGCCCCTCGGCGGTCACCGCGGCGCTCGTCGTCTCGGGCCTGCCGACCGACCGCTGGGTGTTCGAGGGCTTCCTGCCGCGTCGTCCGAGCGAGCGCCGCGAACGTCTGCGGGCGCTCGCGCACGATCCGCGGACCGTGGTCCTGTTCGAGTCCCCGCTGCGCGTGATCACGCTCCTGCGCGACGTCCTGGTGGAGCTCGGCGATCGCCGCGCCGCCGTGGCCCGAGAGCTCACGAAACTCCACGAGGAGGTCGTCCGGGGTCGCGTCTCCGAGGTGATCGCCTCCCTGCTCGACTCGGAGCCGCGCGGCGAGCTCGTGGTCGTGATCGAGGGGGCGGAGGCGGTCGCGCCGGACCTGGACGAGATGGTGGAGGAGGCGCGCCGTCTCGTCGCGGACGGCATGCGCAAGCGCGAGGCGGCGGCGGCGGTCGCCCGACGCGGCGGCGGGTCGGCCAACGAGATCTACGGCGCCCTCGTCGAACCGGAGGGCGCGCCAGAGGACTGATCGCGCGTTCGACGCCTCCAGCCTGACTCAAGTGGTGCCTCGTGCCTTCCGATGAGAACGCAGCAGGGCACGTCGGGATCGCGATCGGACGGATCGATGAACCGGCTCGAGCTCCCCGCCCCACCGGCCCCCCAGACGTACTTCCCGTTCCCGCCGGCCCCGCGTATGGCGTCGAACCCATCCCCGCCGCGCCGCGGACGCCAGAAGCTCCTCACCCTCGTCCTCGGTCTCGCGATGATCCTGCTCTCCGGGGTCGCGGGCGTCGTGGCCTCCGACACCTCGAAGAGCGACCCCGGGCCGTTCCTCGGCGGCGAACGCTCGCACGCCTTCATCGGACGAACGGCGACCGGCCGCCCGTACCGCTGGGATCCCTGCTCCGCGATCCACTACCAGATCGATTTGGGTCGGGTCGGCGACCGGATCGTCGACGACGTGGAGGAGGCGGTCCTGCGAACGAGCGCGGCCAGCGGTCTCGGGTTCGAGTACGACGGCGTCGTGCACCGGTCCATCGGCGATCTCCTCGACGCCGGGAGTTTCGTGATGGAGACGCCCGGTGGTCTGCGGTGGTCCCCGGTCCTGATCGCGTTCCGCTCCCGAACAGCGATGCGAAAGCTGGGCGTCCGGAACGCGCTGGGCGTCACGTTCCCGGTGACGAGCCGGTTCGACGCCACGCAGTTCGTGAGCGGGGTCGTCGTGATCAACGCGAGCGCGCAGCTGGAGGAGGGGTTCGGCCGCGCCCCGTCGGTGGGGACGGTGGCCCAGCACGAGCTCGGCCACGCGGTGGGGCTCGCCCACATCCTGGATCCGTTCCAGCTGATGAGCCCCATACCGGTCGTGGTGGACTGGGGCCGAGGCGATCGCAAGGGTCTGCAGGAGCTCGGCGAGGGCCCGTGTCTCCACGTCCCGACCGCCGAGCTCCACGCGGCGATCGTCCCGCTCCCCTGACCGAACCCGGCCGTTCGAGGGCCTCGGCTACCATGCTCGACCATGGGCAAGGACGTCTTCTACATCACAACGCCGATCTACTACCCCAACGACGTCCCGCACATCGGTCACGCGTACACCTCGGTGGCGGCCGACTTCGTCGCCCGGTACCACCGGCTCCGCGGTGAGGAGGTGCTCCACCTCACCGGGACCGACGAGCACGGCCTCAAACTCCAGCGCGCCGCCGAGAGCGCCGGCATGGACCCGCAGACCTGGGTGGACGAGATGGCGCCGAAATGGAAGGACGTCTGGGCCAAGCTCGACATCGCTTACGACGACTACATCCGTACGACCGAACCCCGCCACGAGAAGGCCGTCCAGCGGCTGCTGACCGCCGTCCACGAGAACGGCCGGGACGACATTTACCTCGGGACCTACGAGGGGCTGTACTGCGTGTCCTGCGAGGCGTACTACACCGAGGACGAGCTCGTGGACGGGATGTGCCCCATCCACGGGACGCCGGTCGAACGCATGGTGGAGGAGAACTACTTCTTCCGGCTCTCGGCGTACGCGGAGCGGCTGCTCGAGCACTACGAGCGGCACCCCAAGGCCGTGCAGCCCGAGACCCGGCGCAACGAGGTCCTCTCGCTGATCCGGGGCGGGCTCCAGGACTTCTCGATCAGCCGGACGACCTTCCGCTGGGGGATCCCGATCCCGTGGAACCCGAACCATGTGTGCTACGTCTGGTTCGACGCGCTGACCAACTACATCACCGCCGCCGGGTACGGGACGGACGAGGCCGGGTTCGCCCGCGTCTGGCCGGCGAACGACCACCTGATCGGCAAGGACATCCTGCGGTTCCACGCCGTCTACTGGCCCGCGATGCTCATGGCGGGCGGGGTCGAGCCGCCCGGGCAGGTGTGGGCGCACGGCTTCCTCACCGTCGGCGGTCAGAAGATGTCGAAGACCAATGCGACAGGCATCCACCCGTTCGAGCTCACTGACCACTTCGGCGTGGACTCGTACCGCTACTTCTTCCTGCGCGAGATCCAGTTCGGCCAGGACGGGAGCTTCTCGTGGGAGTCGATGGTCGAGCGGCACAACGCCGATCTGGCGAACGGTCTGGGGAACCTCGTGAGCCGGATCCTCGCGATGCTCGGGACCTCGTTCGACGGGGTGGTGCCCGAACCGGCCGCCGAGGGTGTCGAGGACGACCTCCCCGTGTTGACCGCGGACGTCGTCCGCCGGTACGACGACCACATGACCGGGCTCGCGCTCACCCAGGCGCTGGCGGTCATATGGGAGATCGTCGGCCGAGCGAACGGCTACCTGGTCGAGCGCCAGCCGTGGACGCTGGTCGAGGACGAGGCCCGCCGGGACGAGCTCGCCGGCATCCTGTACGCGTCGGCCGAGACCCTCCGGATCCTCGCGGTCCTGATCCGCCCGATCATGCCCGGCGCCGCGGCGCGGCTGTGGGAACAGCTCGGGATCGAGGAGCCGCTCGACGCGCAGCGGCTCCCGCAGGCTGCCGCCTGGGGCGGTCTGCGGCCGGGGACCAAGACCGCGAAGGGTGACGCCCTGTTCCCTCGGCTCGACTCCTGAGTGAGGGTTCCCGCCGTCACGTTTCACGTGGTACTCACCTCCTCAACTTCCGATCGAGAGCGGTCGACGGCGCGCGGGCTCGGCCGCTCGAGATCTTCGAGCCGGGGTCGAGGATCGATCGCGACGGCTAAGGTGTCCGCCGCGTGAACGACCCGAACCCTGAACCGCCGATGCAGAGCGGTGCCGTCGACACCCACTGCCACCTGTTCCTACTCGACGGCGACCCCGCCGAGGCGGTTGAAAACGCTCGGAACGCGGGGGTGGACACCCTCGTCTGCGTCGGTATCGACCCAGGGTCGAGCCGTCGCTCGATCGAGCTCGCGACGTCGCTCCCCGGTGTCGCCGCGACCGCCGGCATGCACCCCCATGACGCGAGCGCCTTCGACGCCGAGGCCGAAGCCGAGATAGAGCGGCTGCTCGCGAATCCGCTCGTGGTCGCGGTCGGCGAGTGCGGTCTGGACTTCTTCCGCATGCGGTCCCCCCGCCCGGATCAGGAGCGCGCGCTCCGCGCGCAGGTCGCGCTCGCGAGGGCGTACGACCTTCCACTCGTGATCCACGTTCGCGACGCCTGGCCCGAGATCCTTCGAGTGCTCGATGAGGGTTCCGTCGAACGGGTGGTCCTCCACTGCTTCAGCGGCGATGCAGAGATCGCGGCGGGTTGCGCGGAGCGCGGCTGGTTCCTCTCGTTCGCCGGGAACGTCACCTACCCGATGAACGGGCACCTGCGCGAGGCAGCCGCTGCGGTGCCGCTCGATCGGGTCCTCGTCGAGACCGACAGCCCGTTCCTCGCGCCACAGCGGCTTCGTGGTCGCGACAACGCGCCGTCGAACGTCGTCGACGTGATCGAGGCGATCGCGACCACTCGGGAAGAACCTGTGGAAATCGTGAGGAAGATCACCGCCGAGAACGCCAGAACGGCCTTCCCCAGGCTTCAGTAGGCCCTCGGAATGGCCGAGATTGAAGTTTGCAGTAAGAGTTGAGGGTTTGATACGGTCCCCTCGCACGTCGTTGAAAGGCTTCGGTCCGGCCTCGGCCGCTTCCCCCCGGAGCCTTCTTCCAATAGGAGGAAGGATGCCGGTTCGTCCGACGCGGGTCCGCCGGTTGCGGGCACGCAAGGCGATGGGGAACGCGCTCCTCGCGAGTGTTCTGCTCGTGGGAGGCCTCACGTACGTCGCGATCCAGAAGACCGTGACGCTCGTGGTGGACCAGGGGCGACCCGAGGCCGTTCGAACGATGAGCGCCAGCGTCGGGGAGCTCCTCGACGCGCAAGGGATCCTCGTTGGGTACGGCGATCTGGTGACGCCGCCGACGCCGACGTCGCTCGCGGACGGGATGACCGTCATCGTGGAGCGGGGTTGGCTCGACGGCATCACAGCTCCCGGGCCCGACGATGTGGGGGTCTGGGTGATGGAGGGAGCGACCGCGCCGCATCTGATGCTCGCGGCTCGGTCAGGCGAGGACTGGCTCTCCGCGGGAGATCCGGCCGGGTGGTCGCAGGTGGTATCGGCGAACGTCGTGGTGAAGGGGAAGGACCACGACGTCATCACCAACGCCGGTACCGTTCGCGAGCTCCTCTCGGCCATGGGGATCACATCCGACCGCGACGACCGCGTCCTTCCATCACCCAGCACCCCCATCTCAGAAGGCATGCGCGTCCGCTACGACGCGATCGCGTTCCGGACCCGCGACGTCCGCGTCCCGATCCCGTACACCACCTACACGCGGTACTCGGACACGCTGAACCCTGGCGCGGTCCGCGTGGATCGCGCGGGCGTCGACGGGGTCATGGTGGAGCGGACCCGGGTCAAGTTCGTGAACGGGAGGGCCGTCACCACCCAGGTGCTCTCGAGGACCGTCCTGCAGGAGGCGATCGCGGCCCGGCGCGTGGTCGGGGGTGAGAACGGCTCGCACGGCTCTCAGGGCGGCGAGGCCAGCTGGTACTCGTTCGCCCCGGGCGGCGGGCTGACCGCGGCCCATCCGTGGCTCCCGTTCGGTACGGTGGTCACCGTCACGAACCTCGCGAACGGCAAGACCGTTCAGGTGGTGATCAACGATCGGGGACCCTTCGGCGGACGGATCATCGACCTCTCCGACGAGGCGTTCGCCCGGATCGCCCCGCTCTCCCAAGGCGTCTGTCAGGTCCACCTCAGCTGGTGATCGTTCGGGCGGCCTCGGCCGCTCCGAGCTGAAGGACCTCGCAGCCCGCCACCGGATCCGGCCGACCAAGATCCGGGGCCAGCACTTCCTCGCCGACCCCAACCTGGCGCGCGCGATCGTGGCGGACGCCGGGATCCGCGGGGGGGACCGCGTCGTGGAGGTGGGCGCCGGGCTCGGGTCCCTGACGATCCCGCTCGCCGAGACCGGGGCCGAGGTCCTCGCGATCGAGGTGGACCGCGGGCTGTCCAGGGCCCTCGGCGAGGTCGTCGGCTCCTACCCGAACGTGCGGATCGACGTCTCCGATGCGATGCGCACCGACTGGGCCACCGCGCTCGGCGCCGAACGCTGGTCGATGGTCTCGAACCTGCCGTACAACGTCTCGGTCCCGCTGCTGCTCGACCAGTTGGAGACCGCGCCGATCGACCGGTACGTCGTGATGGTGCAGCGGGAGGTGGGGGATCGGCTCGTGACGGGTCCGGGCGAGGAGGCGTACGGCGCGGTGAGCGTTCGGGTCGCGTACCGGGCGGACGCCCGCATGCTGCGCAGGGTTCCGGCCGACGTGTTCTGGCCCCGCCCGAAGGTCGACTCGGTGCTGGTCAGGCTCGACCTCCGGCCGCCGACGGTCGCCGTGGATCCCGGAGCCCTGTTCGCCGTGGTCGACGAGGGCTTCGCCGAGCGCCGAAAGACGATGGCGAACGCGCTGAAGAGGCTCGGCCGCGACGCGGCGGACGCGGCCGAGATCCTCCGATCTATCGACCTGGACCCGGGCGTCCGCGCCGAGCGGCTCGGCCTGGACGAGTTCGCGCGGATCGCGGGGGCGATGCTCGAGCGGGGCTGGACGCCGTGACCCGCGGGACGATCCGGCGCGACGCGAAGGCCAAGATCAACCTGTTCCTGCGGGTGCTCTCGATGCGGGAGGACGGCTACCACGAGATCGAGAGCCTGGCCGTCCCGATCTCGCTCGCCGACCGGATCGTCGTCCGGCCGGCCGAGGAGCTCCGGGTCGAGGTCGCGGGCGCCCCCGCGTTCCCGTCGGGCGGGCTCAACCTCGCTCTGGTCGCCGCGCTCGCGCTCGCCGATGAGTGTCCCGACGCCGGCGGCGCCCTCGTCGAGATCGAGAAGCGGATCCCGGTCGCGGGAGGCCTCGGGGGCGGGAGCGCCGACGCGGCCGCCACGTTGCTCGCGCTGAACGAGCTCTGGGGCTGCGACGTGGACGCGGCCGCCCTCGGGGAGATCGGCGAGCGGATCGGGTCGGACGTGCCCGCGATGCTGTCGGGCGAGGCGGTCCTGATGACCGGGCGCGGCGAACGGCTCGCGCCCGCCGAGATCCCGCCGCTCCACTGGGTGCTGGTGCGGTTCGGGTTCGGCGTCCGATCGCCCGACGCCTACCGGTGGTGGGACGAGGATGGGACGGGCACCGGCCCGGACCCCGACCACCTGCTCTCCGCCGCGACCGCGGGGGATGCCGAGGCGCTCGGTCCCCTCCTGTTCAACGACCTCGAGACGCCCGTCGCCGCCCGCCACCCCGAGGTCGGCGAGGCGAAGCGGCGTCTGCTCCAGGCCGGCGCGCTCGGCGCCGTGATGAGCGGGAGCGGCTCGTCCGTGATCGGCCTGGCGCGCGACGAGGCGCACGCCCGAACCCTGTCGGCCGGGTTCGAGGGCGCGGAGCCCGTCGTGGGTTCGCCGCCGGACACGGCATAATCGGGAGCCGGTCCGGGGTCGTCTAACGGCAAGACGCGGGCCTTTGGAGCCTTCGATGGAGGTTCGATTCCTCCCCCCGGAACTGCCTGGCCCCCGGAAATGACCCTGGCGCCCGGAACAACCTGGCGCCCGGAACAACCTGGCGCCCGGAACAACCTGGCGCCCGAACCACCTGGCCGGAAGGGATCCGAACGCGTGGCCGAGATCGCCTGCCCCTTCTGCGGCACCTCGAACCCCGAGACCGCTCGGTTCTGCGGGTCGTGTGGCGAGGCGCTGGAGCGGACCTGTCCTTCGTGCGGCACGGCCAACCCGCTCGCGAACCGCTTCTGCGGTTCCTGCGGGACCGCGCTCGTGCCGGTCCAGGAGCGTCCCTCGGAGCGGGCACCGAACCTCGAGGAGCGCAAGGTCGTCACGATGCTCTTCGCCGACCTCACCGCCTCCACCGAGATGTCTTCACGTCTGGATCCCGAGGACCTGCGTTCGGTCCTACGGCCGTTCTTCGACGCGATGGCGGACGAGATCGGTCGGTACGGCGGGACCGTCGAGAAGTTCATCGGCGACGCCGTCGTCGCGGCGTTCGGGGCGCCGGTCGCCCACGAGGACGATCCCGAACGTGCGATCCGGTGCGGACTCGCGATGCAGCGCCGCCTCGCGGAGCTCAACACCGAGGTGGCCGATCTCGCCGGCAGCGACCTCGCGATGCGGATCGGGATCAACACCGGCGAGGTCCTCGCCCACTCGATCGAGGAGGGGATCGTGACCGGCGAAGCCGTGAACATCGCGGCACGACTCCAGTCGCTCGCCGTACCGGGTCGCGTCGTCGTCGGCGAACGCACCTATCGGGACGCGCAGCAGGCGTTCGCGTTCGCCGACCTGGGTGACGTGTCGGTGAAGGGGATCGACCGGCCCCTGCGCGTCTACGAGGTCGAACGCGAGGCGGCCGGCACGAACGAAGGCCGCGAGCGCGCGACGGCACCGCTCGTAGGTCGCGACCCGGAGATGGAGCTGTTACGGCTGCAGTTCCGGCGGACCGTGGCCCAGTCCAACCCGAACCTGATCACGATCGTCGGACCGCCCGGCATCGGCAAGAGCCGGCTCTGCGACGAGGCGGCACGGGCGTTCGAGGACGAGGGGGCGCGCGTCGTCCGCGGACGATGCCTGCCCTACGGCGATGGGCTGACCTACTGGCCCCTCGCCGAGATCCTGCGAGCCGACGCCGGGATCTTGGACAGCGACCCGGCCGACGAGACGATCGCGAAGGCGCGCGAGCGTCTCGACCCGAGGTTCCCCGGCGAGGAGGGGCTGGGCGTCGCGAGCGTCCTGCTGTCCTCGATCGGCGTCGAGCTCGCCACCGATCCGCTCGCGGGTGCCGAGCGCGAGACCGCGCAGCGGTTGATCGCGCGGTCGTGGCAGCGGTACCTCGAATCGCTGGCGGAGGAAGCGCCGCTCGTCGCGCTGATCGACGACGTGCACTGGGCGGACCCGAGCCTGCTCGAGCTCCTCGAGTCGATCGTGGCGCGAGGGAGCGGCGCGATCCTCGTCCTGTGCATGGCGCGCCCGGACCTTTTCGAGCGGCGGGCACAGTGGGGCGGCGGGCTCTCGAACGCGACGACGATCTCCCTGTCCGCGCTCTCACCCGGCGACGGCTCGCAGCTGATCGAGCATCTCCTGGGCGGTCACGCGCCGACCGAGGTCGTCGACCTGATCCATCGTCGATCCGAGGGCAACCCGTTCTTCGCGGCGGAGCTGCTCCGGATGATGATCGAAGACTCGACGATCGCACGCCGCAACGGCCGCTGGGAGCTCGTCCGGGAGCTGCCCTCGCACCTGCCCGACACCGTGCAGGGCGTCATCGCGTCGCGCATCGACCTGCTGGCGGCCGAGGAGAAGCGCGCGATCCAGGACGCGTCGGTGATCGGGCGGAGCTTCTGGCCGGGCGCGGTCGCCCGCCTGATGTCGGCCGGCGCCGAGCGCGCGATCGAGGGTTTGGCCGCCAAAGGCCTCGTCGTCGAACGCGACACGTCGACGATCGCGCTCGAACGCGAGTTCCTGTTCAACCACGTCCTCACCCGTGATGTCGCGTACGGGAGCATCCCGAAGGCGCGGAGGACGACGGCGCACAGCATCGTCGGCGCGTGGTTGGAAGAGGGCACGGCGGGACGGGCAGAGGAGTTCGCCGAGATCTTGGCCCACCACTTCTCGCTCGCCGGCGATCGCGAGAGGTCGGGGCGGTACGCCCTGCTCGCCGGGCAGCGTCTGCTCCGCGTGTTCGCCGCCGAGGAGGCCATCGGGTGGTTCGACCGGGCGATGGACACCGGGCCGTCGGACCCCCGCCTGCGATCGCAGGTCAGGTTGGCGCGAGGGCTGGCGAAGGAGCAGCTCGGGAGGTTCGACGACGCGATCAGTGACTACGAGGGCGCCCTGGTCGATGCTCGGGAGGCTGGGGACCCCGAGGGCGAGGCGCGGGCCCTCGCGGCGATGGCGCACACGCTGTGGCTCCTCGATCGCTACGACGAGGGCGGCGAGCTCCTGCCCGAGGCCCTCGAGCGGGCTCGCGCGGTCGGACTCGGCGACGTGGAGGCCCGGCTCCTGTACACGGCCGGGACGATGCGGTTCGGGCGTGGTGAGTTCGGCGAGGCCCTGGACCTGCACGGTCAGGCGCTGTCGACCGCCCTGCGGGGCGAGGACGTGGAGGGCCAGGCGCTCGCGCACCACGGCCTATGCGAGACGTACTTCTTCGTGGGGCCGCTCCAGGACGGTCTCGAACACGGCCTGCTGGCCGACGCGCAGTTCCGGGAGCTCGGCCAGCGATCGATGGTGGCGCACAACGGCTACATGCTCGCGTGGCTGCTCGGCTTCGTCGGCCGGCGCGAGGAGGCGATGGCGCAGGCGAACGCCTCGATCGAGACCTCGCACGAGATCGGCAACGTCCGGGAAGAGGGGTTCGGGTTGCACGATCGGGCGGAGCTGTACCTGTCGGCAGGGCGTCTGGATGCGGCGCTCGCCGACGGCGTCCGCGGCACCGCGATGCTCCGGGACCTCGGCGTGGTCCGCGGCGTGATCATCGGCGAGATCATCCAGAGCAGCGTTGCTGGGGAAGCGTGGGCGTTCGAGCGGATGCGCGAACCGGCCTCGGACGCGCTCGGGCTCTCCGATGCGCTCGGCGGTACGTTCATGCGGGCGCCCACCCTCGCGTACCGCGCATGGACCCTGCTGGCCGATGGGGAGGTCGGTGAGGCGGAGCAGCATCTGACCCAGGCGCGGGCCATCGCCGACGTGTTCCTGCACCGAGCCTGGATGAACCGCATCGAGGTCCTTATCCAGGAGTGGGCGGGCGACGCCGACGCGCTCGCCGAGATCGCCGACCGGATCGAACGCGACGTGCTGCCGAGCAGCACCTACTGGGGGATGTGGGGTCCGTACGCTCGCGCCCTCTCGGCCTCGCACCGCGGCCGTCACGCCGACGCGTCCCGCGACGCCAGGACCGCGCTCGAGATGGGGGCAAGGTTCGGCGATCACCGGGTGATCTGGCGGGCGGCACGGGTCGCCTGGCACGCGGCGGTCGAGCTCGGCGAACAGGCCGAAGCCGAACGGTTCCGTGCGCAGGCGCGCGC
>Ga0207643_10000271_pt1 | contig 36116 bp, 31 predicted proteins | sample KBSMisM62_FD_184313 | JGI IMG/M metagenome (GOLD analysis project Ga0207643, IMG submission 184313) | Miscanthus rhizosphere microbial communities from Kellogg Biological Station, Michigan, USA - KBS Miscanthus M6-2 (SPAdes) (version 2) | ecosystem: Host-associated > Plants > Roots >... | reverse complement strand
CAGGAGTCGCGGTCGACGGGTTGCTCGGAGACGAAGCCTCGATCGAACGCCAACCCGACCCGCTAGACATCGACGCGGCTCCCGCTGCGCCAGTAGCGGCCGTGGTCGCGGTCGAGGAATCCCTCGTCGACGAGGTGCCGTCGGAGCGCGGCGTGGTCGGTGGAGAACCGTCCGACGATCGCGTTCACGGTCTTCTCGTCGTAGTCGACACCCGGCTCGAACTCGAGCGCGATCCGTTCGAGCACGATCCGTCGTTTCGACTCCTTCGCCGGGACCTCGGTCAGACGGCCGTCGCGGAAGAAGGCGCGCAGCACGGCCTCTTCGTCCTCGCTCGCCGCGCCGAGGGCGAGTCCCGCGTCCCGCGGCGGCCCGACCTGCTCGGCGGCCCAGCGCAGCGTCTCCGCGTCCAGCCGGTACGTTCGCCGATCGTCCTGGAGCCGGACGATGCCAGCGGCCACCAGCCGGTTCAGGTGCTTGCGCACGCGTGACAGCGGCAGGTCGAGCGTCTTCGCGAGCGCGGCCGCCGCGTCGCTCGAGCGCGCGAGGTGGCCGGCGATCGAGAGACGCTCGGGGTCCGCCAGGGCGCGCAGGATGTCGTCGGGCGTCTCGGCCATGTCGGTGGCTACTCCTACCATCCGCCGCATGCAGACGACCGACGAGCTCACCCCCGCCCAGCGCCGGACGCTCGAGGGCCTGATCGGCACGGACGAACGGCCCGTGTTCGCGGTCGACGCGGTGCTCCGGGTCCGGGACCGGATCGAGGAGGCCGCACGCGCGTTCGAACCGCCGGAGCCGCTGTGGCTCGGCAAGTCCAACCTGAGCGACCTCCACCGCTGCCCGGGGTTGTTCGACGCCGTCCGCGCCGGCGAGCGCGCGCCGTTCACGTTCTCGGCGCGGACCGCGGCGGGCCGGCTCGCGCACAAGGCGATCGAGCTCGAGGTGGCGGGGCGCGAGGAGCGGGACCCCCACGACCTGGTCGAGCAGGCGGCCGAGCGTCTGACCGAGGACGGCGCGTTCTCCGCGTACTGGGACGGGCTCGATGCCTTGCACCGCGACGAGAACCTGATGGACGCGGCCAAGACCCTCGAGCTGTTCCGCTCGACGATGCCGCCGCTCAGGCGGATGCGCCGCGAGCTCGCGCCGTCGACCGAGTGGCACGTGCGCGTCGAGCTCCTCGGCGGCACGGTCGTGCTGTCGGGGCAGCTCGACCTGGTCCTGGGTTCGGGACGGGCGGACGGGCCGGCGCGCGCCACGCGGCTCGCGATCGACCTGAAGACGGGACGGGCCTGGCCCGAGCACGCGGAGGACATGCGCTTCTACGCGCTCCTGCTCGGGCTGCGGTTCGGGATCCCGCCGTACCGCGTCGCGACGCTGTACCTGGAGTCGGGCGAGTGGCAGGCCGAGGACGTCGACGAACGCGTCCTGGACCGCGCCGCGGACCGCGTGATCGAGGCGATCCGCGCGGCCGCCGCCTCCGCGGCCGGACGGCCGGGGACGCTCACGCCCGGTCCGTACTGCACCTGGTGCCCACGCTCGCTCACGTGTCCGTCGAGCGCGACGCGCGAGACCACCTGAGCGACCAACCCCGGCGTTGCCGGGTCCGCCGGGGCTCGCCTATCGTCGACCGAACCCGCGACGGCGAACGGAGCGAGCATGGCCAAGGATGTGTATGACGTCGGCGAGATCCCGCCGGTGGGCGAGGTGCCGCCGCGCATGCACGCCCAGCTCGTCCGGCCCGAACGCTACGGCGATCCGAAGGACGCGATCCGCGATGAGGTGGTCGACGTGCCGCCGATCGGTCCCGACGAGGCGCTCGTGATGGTCATGGCCGCGGGCGTGAACTTCAACAACGTCTGGGCCGCGCGCGGCGTGCCGGTCGACGTCACCAAGACCCAGGCGCGGTGGGGCGAGCCGACCGAGTTCCACATCGTGGGTTCGGACGCTGCCGGCGTCGTGTACGCGGTCGGCGAACGCGTGACGAACGTCCGCGTGGGCGACCGGGTCGTCGTCCACGCCGGCCAGTGGGACCTCGAGGACCCCTGGGTGAACGCCGGCAAGGATCCCGGGCTCGCGCCGTCGTTCCGCGTGTGGGGCTACGACACGTGCTGGGGCTCGTTCGCGCAGTTCACCAAGGTGCAGGCGCACCAGTGCCTGCCCAAGGCCGAACGCCTGACCTGGGAGGAGGCTGCGGCGCCGACGCTCACCGGGGCGACCGCCTACCGCATGCTCCACGGCTGGCCGCCGAACACCGTCGAGGAGGGCGACGTCGTGCTCGTGTGGGGCGCCTCGGGCGGGCTCGGGTCGCTGGGGGTCCAGCTCGTGGCGCTGGCCGGCGCGAAGGCGGTCGCGGTCGTGTCGTCGGCGGAGAAGGGCGCGTTCGCGATGGAGCAGGGCGCGATCGGGTTCATCGACCGGACGGCGTTCGATCACTGGGGCGTCCCCCCGGCGTGGGACGCGCCCGGGTGGAAGACCTGGTTCGAGGGCGCGAAGGGGTTCGGGAAGGCGATCTGGGACGTCGTCGGCGACCGCACGAACCCGACCATCGTGTTCGAGCACCCGGGTCAGGACACGATCCCGACCTCGATCTTCGTGTGCGAGCGCGGCGGCATGGTCGTGATCTGCGCCGGGACCACCGGCTACGACACGATGGTGGACGTGCGGTACCTGTGGTACCTGCAGAAGCGGTACCAGGGGTCGCACCTGTTCAACGACGAGCAGGCGGCCGCCTTCAACGATCTCGTCCGCGAGGGCCGCGTCATGACGACGCTCGGGCACGCGTACGACTACGAGGAGTCGGGGCTCGCGCACCGGCTGATGGAGCAGGGTGCTCTGCCCGAGGGCAACGTCGCGGTGCTGATCAACGCTCCCGAACGCGGCCTGACCGACCTCCCCTGATCGCCCGACCCTAGGTCGCTCCGCTCGGAGGCTCCTGCACGAGCTCGACCAGTACCCCCCCCATGCTTCGAGGGTGCACGAACGCGATCGTCGTGCCCCGCGACCCCGCTCGCGGCGTCTCGTCGATCAGCGTCACGCCCTCGGCACGCAGGCGTTCGACCGCCTCGCTCACGTCCGCGACGCGGTAGCCGAGGTGATGCACGCCGGGCCCGCGCTTGTCGAGGAACCGACCCACCGGCGTGTCGGGTCCCAGCGCCCCGAGCAGTTGCACGTACGACTCGCCCACCGCGAACAGCACCTCCTCGACCCCCTGATCGTCCATCCGTTCGCGGTGCGCGGGTTCGAGGCCGAAGGTGCGTCGGTACCGATCGACCTCCTCGTCCAGATCGGTGACGGCGATCCCGACGTGGTCGATCTGCGTCAGCATCACGAGCTCCGTCGCGTGCGCCGCCGGCCCTCGGTGAGCGGCGGCTGGAGCCGCTCCATCAGCTCGTGCGCCTGCTTCACGTGGTAGGCGGGCAACGTGAGGGCCCGGGTCAGGGCGGCGACGGCCTGGGCGCGCAGGTCGTCCTCGGCCTTGGCGCCGTCGCCGCGTGACGGATGCAGCGCGTAGAACTCGGTGATCTCGAGGAACTGCGGGAGCGAGGGCGTGAGGCCTCCGCGCTCGTAGGCGTAGATCGTCTGACGGGCGGCCGGGAACCCGCCGGCACCCGCCGCGTCCTGGACCGCCCGGTACCCGGCGGCCCGCCGCAGACCCCGGAGCATCGCGCCGATCGCCCGCGCGTCCTCCCGGGTCACGGGCTGGAGCTTCTTCCTGGCCATCGCCACGCACGATAGCGGCTGACGGATCCACGGGCCGAACGCTTCTCGTGCACCGTGCGTAGTGAGCCTCTCCCGCGCCCTTCCTCTAGGCCGAAGGTCCGATGTGCCCTTCGGCCGTCCTCCATAGAATGGGTCCGCCGCCGAACGAACGCCGAACGACACACGAGGGGTGGACGTGAAGCAGACGAGCCGATCGACCGCATCGGTACTGCACGGGTCCGACGCCGTGGCGCAGGGCCGCGCCGACGTCAACAAGGTCCGCGAGAAGACCCGTCGGAAGCGTCTGACGCGGCTCATCGTCGTACTCGCGGTGGTCGACTTCTACCTGTGGTACCGCTACCTCACCGACAACCCGTTCAAGATGCCAACGCTGGGGCCGGAGGCCATCATCTTCGCCCCGGTCGCGCTGATCATGGTCATGATCGTGCTGATGATGGCGATGCCGCTGTTCAGCGGCCGGTCGCCACACCAGATCGTGCGCCCAGAGGAGATCGAGATCGGCCTCGACGAGGTGCGCGGGCTCGACAACCAGGTCGACGAGGTGGGGCGCACGCTCGACGTGTTCCTCGGGTACGCGACGTTCCGCGACCAGCTGGGCGGCAACCCGCGGCGCGGGATGCTGTTCGAGGGTCCTCCGGGGACCGGCAAGACCTACCTCGCCAAGGCGATGGCCAAACAGGCGGGGGTCCCGTTCCTGTTCAGCGCCGCGCCGGCGTTCCAGTCGATGTGGTTCGGGATGACGAACGCGAAGATCCGCTCGTTCTTCCGGCGTCTCCGCAAGCTCGCTCGCAAGGAGGGCGGCGCGATCGGGTTCATCGAGGAGATCGACGCGATCGGCGGCGAGCGCGGCGGGATGAACGCGAGCCCCGACGGGACCGGCCTCGGACGCATGGCCTCGTCCTTCATGGGCGCCGGCGGCTCGGGCATGGTGAACGAGCTCCTGATCCAGATGCAGTCGTTCGACCAGCCGCCGTTCGCCGCGCGGTTCAAGGCGCGGATGATCGAGTGGGTGAACGGGTTCCGCAAGCCGGAGAAGCGGATCGCCGCGACGAAGCCGACCTACAGCAACATCCTGCTGATCGCGGCGACGAACCGCGCCGACAACCTCGACCCGGCGCTGCTCCGGCCCGGACGCTTCGACCGTCGGCTGTACTTCGATCTCCCGTCGAAGTCCGGTCGCCGGGAGCTGATCGACTTCTTCCTCGACCGCAAGAACCACCATCAGGTGCTCGACGACGACCACACGCGCGAGAACCTGGCGCACGAGACGTTCGGCTACACCCCGGTGATGATCGAGCACCTGCTGGACGAGGCCCTGCTGATGGCGCTCCGCGGTGGCAGAACCTCGATGAACGTGCAGGACATCCACGAGGCCAAGCTGACCGAGGAGCTCGGCTTCAAGCAGCCCGTCACCTACACCGAGACCGACCGCGTCTCGGTCGCCACCCACGAGGCGGGGCACGCCACGGTCGCGCACTTCCTCGGCAAAGGCCGGCGGCTCGAGGTGCTCTCGATCATCAAGCGGGGGATGGCGCTCGGGCTGCTCGCGCACGGCGACGAGGAGGAACGGTTCACGCGCACCCGCACCGAGATCGAATCGGGGGTGGCGATCGCGCTCGGGGGTCTGGTCGCCGAGGAGGTCTTCTTCGGCGAGAGCGGGACCGGCCCCGCCTCCGACCTGCAGGCCGCGACCACGCTCGCCGCGCAGATGGTGGGGTCGTTCGGGATGGCCGGCTCGCTCGTGTCGTTCGACGCGATCGCCGAGGGGCCGATCGGGTCCAAGAACCTCGTGGGTAAGGTCCTGGCCGACAGCCAAGGCAAGGCCCGCGTCGAGGAGATCCTCACCGAGCAGAAGGAGCGGGTCACCAAGCTGCTCGAGGAGAACCGCGACGTGGTGATCGGGCTCCGGGACTCGCTGATCGCGCGCGACGAGCTCGTCGGCGACGAGATCATGCAGCAGATCGAGCTGGTGCTGGATTCGCGGAACCCCGCGGCCAGGTAGGTCGGGGCGCGGTCCGCGCTGCTCGTCTTCGCCTACGCGCTGGCTCCGTGCTCGCGGAACACCCTGGGCTTCGGCTTCGCTCGACGACGCGCGGACCGCGCCCCTCCCGCCCCGGCGTTCCACTCTCGCGCGATAGGGTCGGGGGATGACCTCTTCGTCAGATGTGCTGCGTTCGATGTTCGAGCATCATCTCTGGGCCACGGAAGTGCTGATCGAGCATCTCGAGGGGCTTCCGGCGGGGCAGTTGGATGCGTCGGTTCCGGGGACGTTTGGGTCGATGATCGACACGCTGACGCATATGGTCGATGCGGATACTCGGTACCTGCTGCGGTTGCGGGATCCTTCGCCGCCGGTGGCGGACGATCGGGTGGGGATCTCGCTGGCGCAGCTTCGGTCGGAGATCCCGGAACATCGGGAGCGATGGGGACGGGCGCTGGACGACCTGGAGGCCGGGAGGCTGCACGCGGCGATCCTCCAGCGGGACAACTATCCGGACACGGATCCCGCGGAGTCGATGTTGCTGATCCAGGCGATCCATCACGGGAACGACCATCGGACGCAGATCTGCTCGACGCTCGGCGCGCTCGAGCTCCCGCTGCCCGAGATCGACGGTTGGGACTTCTGGGCCCGGCAGCACGGCGCGACCTGAGGTCGATGGATCCCGGGGACGAGCTCGTCGACGTGGTCGACGAGCAGAACGAGGTCGTGGGCGTAGTCCCGCGCAGGGCCCTGCGGACCGAGAACCTCCTGCACCGGTGCACGTACGTGGTCGTTCTGAACGCCGCCGGCGAGCTCTACGTGCATCGTCGTACCGACACGAAGGACGTCTACCCGGGGTTCTACGACGTGGTCGCCGGAGGGGTGAACGCGGCGGGGGAGTCGTTCGACGAGTGCGCGCGACGTGAGCTCGAGGAGGAGCTCGGCGTCGCGGCGGATCCGATCTTCCGGTTCCTGCACCGGTACGACGGGTCGAGCGGCCGGGTGTGGGGCGGCGCCTACGACGTGGTCTGGGACGGCCCGATCGTGTGGCAGCCGAGCGAGGTCGTGTGGGGGGCGTTCGTGCCGTTCGACGAGGTCGACGCGATGATCGCCCGCGAACGGTTCTGCCCCGACGGGCTCGAGGTCTTCGAGCGTTGGCGCGAGGGTAGACTCGTTCCATGAGCCGTTCGGTCATCGTTTCGGGTGCTCGAACGCCGATCGGGAAATTCCGAGGCGCCTTCGCCGGGATGTCGGCGGTCGACCTCGGCGCGGTCGCGATCCGTGAGGCGCTCGCGCGTTCGGGCGTGGCGCCGGACCAGGTCGACTACGTCGTGATGGGGCAGGTGATCCGCGCGGGCACCGGCCAGATCACCGCGCGGCAGGCCGCGATCGCCGCCGGGATCCCCAAGGAGGTCCCGGCGCTGAACGTGGACAAGGTGTGCCTGTCCGGGACCACCGCGATCGCTCTCGCCGATCAGATGATCCGCGCGGGCGAGGTCGACGTCGTGGTCGCCGGCGGGATGGAGTCGATGACCCGGGCGCCCTACGTGCTGCCGGACGCGCGGGAGGGCTCGCGCCTGGGTCACGCCGAGATGGTCGATACGATGATCCACGACGGCCTCTGGGCCACGTTCACGCGGCAGCACATGGGGGAGTCCTCCGACGCGGTGAACGCCGAGCTCGGCATCGGCCGGCAGGAGCAGGACGCGTGGGCTGCTCGCTCGCACCAGCGCGCGAACGCCGGCTGGGTGTCGGGCGCGCTCGCCGAGGAGGTCGTCCCGGTCGAGGTCCCGCAGCGCAAGGGTGCCCCCGTGGTGGTCGAACGCGACGAGGGGATCCGCGCCGACTCGACGCCCGAGTCGCTCGCCGCGCTGAAGCCCGCGTTCGCGGAGGGCGGGACGATCACGGCGGGCAACGCGTCGCAGATCAGCGACGGCGCCGCCGCGGTCGTGGTGACGAGCCCGGAGAAGGCCGAACAGCTCGGCCTGGAGCCGATGGCCGAGATCGTGGCGCACGGGATGTCCGCCGAGCGCTTCCCGTACCTTCACACGGTGCCGGCGATCGCGCTCCAGCACGCGCTCAAGAAGGCCGACCTCGATGTCCACGACCTCGGCCTGCTCGAGGTCAACGAGGCCTTCGCGGCCGTCTCGCTGCACGTGACGCGGATCCTCGGTTTCGACGAGGAGCTCGTGAACGTCAACGGCGGCGCCGTCGCGCTCGGACACCCGGTCGGCGCGAGCGGCGCGCGGCTGGTCCTGACACTCGCGTACGAGCTCCGACGCCGCGGTGTCGACCTCGGCGGCGTAGCGATCTGCGGCGGCGGCGGCCAGGGCGACGCGTTGGTGATCCGGCGGCTCTCCTGACGCGTGCTCGAGAGAGCGCCGTCTTGATCCGCGTACCCGAGGCCGAGCCGCTCGTCGGTGATTGGCGTCGGCGGTTCGATCCCTCGGCCGTCCTCGGGATCCCGGCACACATCACCGTGGTCTATCCGTTCGTTCCGGTTGAGGAGGTGGACGCGGGCATCCGGGCCGAGTTGCGGGGGTTGTTCGCCGAGGTGGCCCCGTGCCGGTTCGAGCTCCGCGCACCCGCGCGGTTCCCGTCGGTGCTGTACCTGAAGCCCGAGCCCGACGGGGCGTTGCGAGCGATCATCGAAGGGGTCGTCGAGCGGTTCCCGGAGCATCCACCGTACGGAGGTGCGTTCGAGGAGCTCGCGCCCCATCTCACCGTCGCGCAGAGCGGCGACGAGGATCTGCTGGCACGGGTCGAGTCCGAGCTCCCCCGCGGGCTCCCGGTGGAGGTCGAAGTCGCCGAGGCCGTGCTGATGACCGAGCGCGAGGACGGGCTCTGGCGGGTTGCCTACACGTTCCCCTTCGGGGGACGCTAACGGTCCGATGGGTGACCTGGATCGTTTCGAGCTGCCGGAGGAACTCGAGGAGTTCCGCGCGCTCGTCCGTCAGATCGCCGACGAACGCATCGCGCCTCGCGCGGCCGAGATCGACGAGACCGACGAGTGGCCCGAGGACGTCTACAAGCTCCTCGTCGAACACGACCTCATGGGGGTCGGCTACCCCGAGGAGCACGGCGGCTCGGGCGGCGGCTCGCTGGCATTCGGTGTGTTCATCGAAGAGCTATCGCGGGTGTCGGCGGGCGTCTCGTTGACCCCGCTCGTGTCCAAGCTCGGCGTGATCCCGCTCACGGTCGCCGGCGACGACGAGAAGGCCAAGCGGATGACCGAGGGCATCGCCCGCGGCGATCTGCTGATGTCTTACGCGCTCACGGAGGCGGGCGCGGGTTCGGACCCGGCCGCGATGACGACGCGGTATGCGCGCGAGGGCGATGACTGGGTGCTCGACGGCACGAAGCGGTTCATCACCGGGGCCGGCGTGTCGCACGCGTACGTCGTCTTCGCGACGAAGGACCCGTCGATGCGATCCAAGGGCGTCTCGGCGTTCCTGGTGATGAAGGACGACCCCGGCGTCGAGTTCGGGCGCAAGGAGGACAAGATGGGCATCCGTGGGTCGCCCACGCGAGAGGTGATCATGACCGGCGCGAGGATCCCGGCCGACCGGCTGATCGGCGGAGAGGGGGCCGGGTTCGGCTACGCCATGGCGACCCTGGACTACTCACGCCCCGCGATCGCGGCGCAGGCGCTCGGGATCGCCCAGGGGGCGCTCGACGTCGCGAGCCGCTACGCGACCGAACGGCAGCAGTTCGGCAAGCCCGTCGCCGAGTTCCAGGGCGTCTCATTCATGCTCGCGGACATGGCGATGCGGCTCGAGGCGGCGAGGCTTCTCGTCTACAAGTCGCTCGCGCTGTGCGATGCGGGCGATCGCCGTATGACGTACTTCTCCAGCGTCGCGAAGTGCTTCGCCTCGGACGCGGCGATGTCGATCACGACCGACGCCGTGCAGGTCCTGGGCGGCTATGGCTATATGCGCGAGTACCCCGTCGAGCGGTTCATGCGCGACGCGAAGATCACGCAGATCTACGAGGGCACGAACCAGATCCAGCGGGTCGTCATCGCTCGAGAGCTGCTGAAAGCGCTCGGCTGAGCGAACCCGGCTAGATCGCGAGCTCGTCCTAGGGGTCGTCGAAGCTCGAGAGCTCGCGCAGCGGCTTCGGGGTCGAACCTCGACCCGACCGCGGTAGTTCGACGATGATCCTCACGGGGCCGGGCTCCCTCGAGGCGTCCCAGGACCGCGGTACCCTGCGTGGCGTGGCGGCGGCGCAGGCACGAGGGGGGACGGCGCGCGTGCTCAGCTTCGACCTGGTCGAGCGCGACCGCCTGGATGAGGCGGCTTCGTTCGTCGTCGAGCTCCTGGAGCGGCCCGCCACCGAGATCCGGGTGCTCGAGGGCCAGATGGGGCTGGACGAGGCGCTCGTCGTGGCCGGGCACCCCGACGTGTTCGAACTCGAGCCCGTGGCGTCGGTCGAACCCGGCACGGTGTGGGCGGTCGACGGGGGTTCGTGCACCGTGGCCGACGGGCGCTCGTTCCAGGTGGCGGCGTTCCGGGCCGCCCGGGTCCGGTTCCAGGACGGACAGACCGTGGACGTCGAGCGTCCGCAGCTGGACGTTCGGGCCGTCGCTCCCGAGGAGATGGCGCGGCTGGCCCGCGCCACGCTCACCGAGCTCTGCGGCTCCGAACCCGAGCGCCTTCCCGAGCTCCCTCGGCCGGTCGACGCGCTCCGCGAATGGGCCGAGTGGGGAGCGGTGGGGCGAACGGTCCGCGAGGCGGCTCCCGGCGACCTCGTCCTGGTGGATGGTTCTCTGCACGGCGGACCGCTCGTGCCGCAGCAGATCGTGCATCGCGTGCACGAGGAGGCCGTGGCGCGCGCGGTCTCGCTCGCCGGCGTGGTCAAGGCCTCGACGCTGTACTGGGGTCGGAACGCTCCGCTCGTCACGCTGTTGAAGCGTCGTGGCGACCGGGAGCTCGGTCCGTCGCGCTGGGCGGCGCGGATCTCGACGGATCCGGTGTTCGGGCGGCTGTACGTCGGCGACATCTTCGTCGCGCACCTCGCCCCCACGGCGACGCACGCGTTCCGGGTCGACGTCGCGCGCGGGCCCGCCCCCGCGCTCGAGGTGGTCGGCCGGCTGGCCGGGCTCGCGGACGATCCGGCGTTCGTCGGCTACCCCTACCCGCTCGCGCGCGCGCACCAGGCCGCCCGCGTGACGGGCTACGACGTGGTCGACGTGCGCCGAGCGTTCCGCGAGGCGCTCTCGCGCCGCGGGATGGCCGAGGGCGACGTCGAACTCCTGTTCCAGGACTTCCACGAGGTGCTGAACCGATGACCGAACGCGAGGGCGGCGCGCCTCGGGGGACCCCGTACAAGGGCCGGATCTTCGGCAAGAACGTCCTCGAGTCGACGTTCCGGTCGTTCTACGGCACCGACCTTTTCCTGGGCGAGCTGCTCGCGGCCGAGGATCCCGAACGCGGTCGGCGGTTCCTGTTCCGCGTGATCCAGGTTACCTACGGCTCGGACTCGTCGGATCCCTCCTGGTCCGAACGCACCGCGGGCTCCTACATGTCGGGCGACGTCGCCGGGACCGAGTACACGCTGCGCGATCCCGAGCAGCGCCTCTACAAGGTCGCGACCTGTCAGCCGCTCGGGTACATCGACGCCGCGGGTGCGTTCCGCAAGCCGAAGTCGCTGCCGGCGCAGTTCGCGCGGGTGACGGCGCCCACCGCCGAGGACTTCGACTTCCTTCGCGAACGCATGGGCGACGTCCGCGTCGGCCTGCTGCGCTCCGGCGAGGACACGATCGACCTGGAGATCGGTGTCCAGGGCGACACGCTCACGTCCCATGTCGGCGTGTTCGCCACCACCGGCATGGGCAAGTCGAACCTGATGAAGGTGCTCGCGGGTCAGATCCTCGCGTCGCAGGGTCGGTATGCCTGCCTGCTGTTCGACCCGCACGGCGAGTACCTGGAGGGCGGGAGCGGCACGCGCAAGGGGCTGCGTTCGCATCCGTGGGCGTCCGACCGGCTGAAGGTCTACGCGACACGCGCGGCGGGGGCCGGTGCCACCTCGCTCCGGCTCTCGCTCGCCGAGCTCACCCAGGGCGACCTGCAGACGGCCTACGAGTGGAGCCACGCGCAGGAGGATGCGATCTACCGGCTGATCCGGTTCTTCCACGAGGAGTGGATCGTCCGGGTGGGCGAGGAGCAGGACGTCGCGTCGCTCGCCGAGGATCTGGGGGTCGCGACCAGCACGATGCAGGTGATTCAGCGGCGGGCCCAGCGGATCCTGGACATGCCGTGCATCTCGCGCGACCCGTCACGGCCCTCGCTGTCGAAGCGGATCGTCGACGAGCTGATGGATGGGTTCAGCGTGCTCGTCGACACCAGCGGGCTTTCCTCGATGGAGGAGATCCTGGTCGCTTCGGTCATCACGCGGACGGTGCTCGACGCGTACGCGAACCTGTACCTGGAGGACCGGGACCGGTTCGCCGCGCTGCCGCCCACACTGGTGGCGCTCGAGGAGGCGCAGCGCGTGCTCTCGCGCGTGGCCCGATCCGATGAGAACGTGTTCCCGCGGCTCGCGCGGGAGGGACGCAAGTTCAAGGTCGGACTGTGCGCGGTCTCGCAGCAGCCCAAGCTGATCGACGACGAACTGCTGTCGCAGTTCAACACGTTCTTCATCCTCGGCCTGGCCGACGAGAAGGACCGCAACATCCTCCGCGGCAGCTCCAAGCAGGACATCTCCGACCTTGGACCCGAGATCCAAACGCTGATGCCGGGCGAGGCGATCGTGACCAACCTCGAGGCGCCGTTCGCGCTCCCCGCGCAGATCTACCTGTACGAGGACTACCTCAAGTCGGTCGCGGGGCCCTCGCCGTTGCCTCCCCGGCCCTCGGACGCGTCGAAGGGGTTCGCCGAGTAGATGGCGCGGCTCGTCGCGCTCGGGGACGCGCACCTCGGGCGTTCGCATCTGGCGCATCTGCGTGACGACCAGGGCCGCAACGTGCGCGAGGAGGACTTCCTCCGTTCGTTCGCGTGGGCGGTCGACGAGACGATCCGCCTCGAGCCCGACGGGTTCCTGTGGCTCGGCGACATCTTCGACCACGCCCGGCCCTCCTACCGCACGTTCGCGCAGGTCCTGGCCGGGCTGCAGCGGCTCGCGGACGCCGGGCTGCGCGGGGTCGCGATCAGCGGCAACCACGACACCCCGCGGATCCGGGGGACCGGTTCGCCCTACGACGCGCTCGAACGCGTCTTCCCGGGCGTCGCGTTCGCGTGGCGGATGGAGGCGATCCGCGCGGAGCTCGCCGGGGTCGCCGTCCACGCGGTCCCGCAGACGCTCGCGGTGGACGACCTCCGCGAACAGTTGAAGATCGCCGCGGGCGCGGTGCAGGCAGACACGACCAACCTGTTGATCGCCCATGTCGCGCTCACGTCGCTGCCCTCGCGTGCCTACCGCGACATCAACGAGCTCGAGGTCGAGGAGTCGGCGTTCGATCGCGCGTTCGACCTCGTGATCCTCGGGCACTACCACGCGGTCCAGAAGATCTCCAAGCGCACCTGGTACGCGGGTTCGACCGACACGTTCTCGTTCGCCGACTCGCCCGAGACCACCAAGGGCCTGGTCGTGATCGACACGGACTCGGGCGGGGTCGAGCACATCGAGAACCCGCACGAGCGGCCGCTCGCGACGGTCTCGGTCGCGGCCGCGAGCCTGTCGGCGGGCGAGCTCGTCGACGCCGTCGAACGCGCGGCGAAGGGGACGCCCGAGGGCGCGGTCGTGCGCGTCTTCCTGAACGAGGTCGACCCCGCGTCCTACCGGCAGGTCGGCACCGAACAGTTCCAGGAGGCGGTGCCCGGCGCGCTGTGGGTCCAGGTCGAGCCCGAGCTCGGTGCCGACGCGATGGCCGTGCAGGGCGGCCCGACGATCGGCTCGATCGAGCAGGAGTGGGTCTCCTACGTCGAGCTCCAGGACCTGGCCGGGCTCGAACGAGAGCGCGTCGTCTCGCTCGGCGCCCGGTTCCTCGACGACGCCCGGGGCGAGAGCGTATGAGGGTGCTCGAGCTCTCGCTGCGCAACTACCGCATCTTCGAGGAGGTCGACCTGGAGCTCCCCGCGCGCGTGATCGGGATCTTCGGCGTGAACGGGGCCGGCAAGTCCACGCTGATGGAGAGCATCGCGTTCGCCTGCTACGGCGTGGATGCGGCTCGCACGAAGAAGCAGGAGATCCGGACCCACGGGGTCCTGACCGACTGCGAGGTCCGGCTGGTGTTCGAGCACGCGGGGCAGCCCTACGAGGTCCGGCGGACGATCAGCGGGAAGGGCCACACGCCCGGGGCGGAGCTGTTCGGCGGGGGCATGACGCTCGCGACCGGGACCACCGAGGTCGACGCCGAGATCCGCCGCCTCCTCCACATGGACCTCCAGGTCTTCCGCGCCTCGGTGTACGCCGAGCAGAAGCAGCTCGACGCGTTCTCCGACGTGACCCCGGGCCGGCGCAAGGAGATGGCGCTCCGCCTGCTGGGGATCCGGCCGGTCGAGGACGCGCGGAACGCGTCGCGGCGCGAAGCGAGGGCGACCAGGGAGAGCGCGGACCAGCTCACCGGAGCCGTGCCCGACGTCGCCGCGCTCGAGGCCGACCTCAAAGCCGCCAAGGATCTGGTGACCGAGGCCAAGCGTGTGGCGAAGGCCGCGGCCTCCGAGCTGAAGGAGGCGATCGCCGTCGAGAAGGCCGCGACGAAGGCGTTCGCCGAGTCCGATGCCGTCCGCCAGCGGATCGAGAAGCTGACGGTCGAGCTCCGCCTCAAGACCGAACAGCGCGATCACGCCGGCACACAGCACGACGCCCTTGTCGAACGCGTCGAGCGGATGACGGTCGCGGTCGCCGACCTGCCGGCGATCGAGGAGGAGCTGTCCGGACTGACCGGGATCGACGAACGGCTCCGGCTCGGCACCGCGCTGGTCGAACGGAGCAACGAGCTCGCCCAGACGCAGGAACGTCTCGACGCCGCTCCCGCGATCGACCGCACGGCCGTGCTCGCGGCGCTCGAGACAGCGGCCGCCGCGGTCGAGCTCGCTCGGGCCGCCGCCGCGACGGCCGACGCCGAGCTCGCGCATCGCACGACGCTCCTGGATCAGACGATCGAACGGGTCGACCGCGCGGCGGAGGCCGATCCGTCCGAGCCCTGTCCCACCTGCGGCCGCCCGCTCGGCGACGACTTCGCCTCGTACGTGAAGCACTGCAAGGCGGAGGCCGCCGTCGCGAAGAAGGCCGCTGCGGCCGCGGCGGCGATGGTGAAGAAGGCGCTCGCCGAACGCGCCCGGGCGGAGAAGGAGCAGGCCGCCGCGGCCGAGGCGGGGGAGCGCGTCCGCACCGAGGACGCGCACCGGTCGGAGCTCGCCGATCGCCTCGGGGCGCTTTCGGCCGAGGTGGCGACGCTGGCGGAGCCGTTCGGCGGCGAGGTCCCCGATCTCGACGACCTGCGGACGAGCGCCGAACGCGCACGCGCGCTCGGCACCCGCGCCGCGGAGCTCGGCACCGAACGCCAGCACCTCGCGCAGGCCGAACGCGACCTGGATACGGCTGGGCAACGGATCGAGCTCCTCGACGGCGAGCTGGCCAAGCTCGCGGCGGAGGCCGAGGGGCTCGCGTTCGACGACGCGGACCACGCGCGGCTCCACGACGAGCTGGAGGAGGCCGTCGGCGCGCTCGAGGATGCGCGGGCGACCGAACGCGAGGTGAGCGACGCCCTCAAGGACGCCGAGAAGGTGGAGGCTGGGCTCGTCGCCGCCCTGCGTCAGGCCAAGGAGACGCAGGCCAGAGTGGACGAGCTGCGTTCGGACGCGCGCTACGTCGAGCGCGTGGCGCTCCTGCTCGAGGGGTTCCGCAACCATCTGGTCGCGCGCATCGGACCCGAGCTCTCGCGCGAGGCGGAGACGCTGTTCCGCGAGTTGACGAACCACGAGTACGACGACCTCAAGGTCGACGAGGAGAAGCTCACGATCCAGATCGCCGACGGGGACTCGTACTTCGCGATCGATCGCTTCTCCGGTTCGGAGACCGACCTCGCGAACCTCGCGCTTCGGGTCGCGATCTCGACGCAGCTGTCGCGGCTGTCGGGCGCCGACGTCGGGATGATGGTGTTGGACGAGGTGCTCGCCTCGCTGGACGAGGAGCGCAAGGACCTGATGGTGCAGGCGCTCGGCCGGCTCTCGTCGCGGTTCCACCAGCTGTTCGTGGTCACCCACGCCGAGCAGATCAAGGATCAATTCCCCGCGACGATCTCCGTGCAGAAGGTGGGGCGACGACGGAGCACCGCGGTCCTGGTGTAGGGCCGCTACCGGTTCATCCGAGGGCTACGGCGGTCTCGGGATCGGCGCCATCCGCCGCGCCGGCGTCCCGACCGCCGGGTAGGAACGCCCGGACCAGGCCCGTCCCGTCCGGCAGCCGCTCGGCCTTGGTCCAACCTCCGTGGAGTTCGGCGAGGAACGCCGCCACCGCCCCGTCGGTGGGGTCCCCGTTCAGGGGGGTCCCGCCCTCCACCGAGATGAGCACGCCGTCGGGGGCTCGTTCCAGGACGAGCGCGATGCGATCGCCGGTCTCGGTGCGCCCGACGGCCGAGGTGAGCAGATCGTCCACCAGGCGCTCTACGCGAACGCGGTCGACCATGATCCTCGCCGGCTCGACCGCGATGTCGAGGTCGCGGTCGCCGGCGAACGGAAACTCGCGGACCACGCGGCGCACCAGCGTGTCGATCTCGGTGCTGCGGCGCTCGAGCACGAGTTCGCCGCGCGTGAGCCGATCAGCGTCGAAGATGTCGCGGATCGCGTGCTCCATCCGCTTGGCCTGCGTCATCAGTTGATAGAGCAACCGCTCGTCATCTTTGCTCTCCTGATCGGTGGACAGGGTTCGGGCGAGTTCGAAGATCGCCGACAGCGAACGCTTCATGTTGACCGAGAGCGCGTCCACGACCTCGGTAGCGGCGCCGGGGGTCATCGATGGGACCTCCTGCACCAAGGATCCGAGCTCGTCGCGATGTTCGACGGTCTCCTGGAGCCGGGCGAGCGATCCCTGGGCCTCGAGCAACCGAGCTCGAGCATCGGCGGCATCGACCTCGGCCTGGACCGCCTGCGACGCTGCTTGCTCCTCGAGCTGCTCGTTGCGTCGCACGAGCGCGCTCGCGAACGCCGCCGCAGCGTCGAGCTCGCCCGTGACGACGGCGAGCTTGGCCGTCAGGTCCTCGGCCTCGGCTCGCGCCGCCTCGAGCTCCGGGTTCTCGTGCTCGCGGGCGGCCTCGATCTCCGCGGCCTCCGCTCGCTGGGCCATCTCCTCCGCACGGACCTCCGCACGCTCCGCCCGGGCCGCGAGCTCGGGGACGAGCCCCTCGGCGCGTTCGGCGCGATCGGCGAGCTCGTGCAAGCGGGCGTCGCCCTCCTCGATCCGGCCGGTCAGATCGATCGCGCGGGCCTCGGCGGCCTCGGCCCGAGCCTCGGCTCGGCCGAGCTCCGCCTCCAGCGTGTCGGCTTTCGTGGTCGCGGCCTGCAGCGATGACCGGAGCGCGTCGAGCTCGCTCTGCGCCTCGGCGAACTGCGCTTCGCGATCCCTCAGTTGATCCCCCGCCGTCTGCAGCGCCGCGTTCGCGCCCTCGAGCGCGGGGGTGAGGTCCGGCAGGGACTCGAGCTCGGTGACCCGCTGCGACAGTTCGGACACCCTGGCCTCGGCGCTGGCGGTGCGCTCGACGTATCCGTCCATCTGCCTGGTGAGCGCCGTCGCCTCGGCCCGAGCCGCCTCGGTCTCCTCGTGCATCGTCGACAGATCGGCCTCCGCGGCTTCGGTGCGAGCCTTGGCTCGTTCGACCTCCGCCTCGAGCGTGTCGCCCTTCGCGACGGCGGCCTCCAGCGACGTCCTGACGGCGACGAGCTCGTTCCGCGCCCCGGCGACCTGATCGTCACGATCGCTCAGTTGATCCCTCACCGTCTCGAGCGCCGCCTTCGCGTCCTCGAGCGCATGGGTGAGGTCCGGGCGGGACTCGAGCTCGGCAACCCGCTGCGAGAGCTCGACAACCCTGGCCTCGGCGCGGGTGGCGCGCTCGATGTGTTCGTCCATCCGGCTGATGAGCGCCGTTGCCTCGACCCAGGCCGCCTCGGTCTCCTCGCGCGCATTCGACAGATCCGCCGAAACGGCGTCGAACGAGGAGCGCGCCTCGGCCGCTTCGGCCAGCGCACGCTCCTCGTTCGACCGTGCGGTCTCGAGATCGAGCCGTGCCGCTCCGAGAGCGGCCTTCGAGGCCGAGAGCTCCTTGTGCGCGTCGTCGAGCGCAGCGGTCGTGGTCTCCTGCTGGCTTCGGATCGAGTCGAGCTCGTCCTGCGTCGAGTCGCGCACGCCCGACGAGGACGTCGCCTCGGCGCGCACGGCATCCAGCTCGGCTCGAACGGCATCGAGCTCCACGCGCGCGCCCTCGAGCTCAGCGTTGCCGAGCTCCTGCTCCCCGCGAACGCCCTCGAGGTCGCCGCGGGAGATCACCAGCTGCGTCCCGAGGGCTTCCACCTTCTGGAGCGCGGCGCCGAGCTCGTTCCTCGTCGCCTCGAGCTCGGTGTGGGTCTGCCGCAGCTCGCCCATGAGATCCGGTTGGCCTTCGAGCTCGCGGAGGTCGGCGTTCAGATCGAGCACCTTGGCCTCGGCGTGGGCGGCTCGAGCCGCCGACTCCTGATACCGATCGCCGAGCTCCCTCATCTCGCGGCCGATGATCTCGAGGTTCGCCCTCGCGGTGTCCAGTTCACCGCGCAGTTGTTCGTCGGCGCCCCGGAGCGCGTCGCGCTCGGCGGCGATCGCGTCGCGTTCCGCGGCGAGAACATCGCGCTCGGCGGCCGCGGCTTCGAGCTCGGCCTCGGCCGTCCGCCGGGAATCGAGTTGCCGCTGAGCCTCCTCATGCTGCTGCTTGATGAACGCCAATTCCGACCGCGCGGTCTGGAGCTCGGTCTCGATCAGCCGTGCGACCTCTTCGCGGACGGTCACGCCGGCCCGGAGCTCGGCCTCGGCGCGCGCCGCCTGTTCCTCGGCGGCGCGGACCCTCGAGTCGACCTCACCGATCGAGGTCTCCTTGGCGGCGAACGCTTCCTTGGTCTGGGCGAGGTCGCCGGCGACGAGCTCGAGCTCGCTCCTCAGATTCGCCTCCTCCGTCCGCGACCGCTCGAGCGCCTTGTGTACCTGCAGCAAGTTCTTGCGGTCCGGGCGCAAGACTTCCACGCCGCCGAACCCGCTGGATCGATAGCTCGGACGGCCGGATGTGCGGATGGCGGCTACCAGTGCAAGGAACGCGAGGAAGCCAGCGGCGATCGAGGCGTAGATCCAGGGGCGTTCGGCGGACGATGCCGCGTCGGGACGGATGACCTCCGCCACGACGGGCGTCCCGTCCCCTTCGCCCACCGCGACGGCGACGAAGATGTGGACCGAACCGTCCGTGGTCTCGGTCTGCGTCCCGTTCGAGAGCACGCGCGAGATCTGGCTGCGGAGGCGACGGTCCTGGGTGCCGATCAGGGTCGGGTCGGCCGCGAAGACGACGACCGCGTCGGCGTTCCAGATCGTGACCGACTCGCTGGGGTCGAGCAGCCGGCGTTCGACGAACGAGGAGATCGTCTCGGCGCGGGCGTCGCCCATCGGGCCGTCGACGTCCTCGGTGGTGAGCCGGGAGGCGACGGCCTCCGCGGCGTGCTCGGCGGACCGTCGCGTCTCGCGCGAGAGCAGGTCGTCTACCTTGCCCGCCTGGAGGAACGCGAAAGCGGCCGCACCTGCCAGCGCAAGTGCGAGCACCGCGAACGCAACTTTCCGCGCCCCATCGGGAACGCTCACGCTCAGACCCTGCCCCTTCCCTACGTCGATCGCCGGGATCGCTCCCTGTATCGGCCGGTCCGAGGGTCTACGTAAGCCCTTCGCCGCACGAGTTCGGCGCCTGGCCACGCACGGTGGTAGGGAAACCGGGGGACGGGGAGCGGACGCCCTCAGGCGGGGTCGTTCCGGGTGACCTCCGACGAGATCTCCTCCCAGGAGGTGCCGTTCCAGCGCAGGACGGACCCGCGGAACGCGCTCGGGCAGCAGTGCGGATCGTTCGCTCGGAAGATCGCCTCGCGGATCCGGAGATCGCCCGAGGAGATCGCGATCTGCGTGTCGCAGGCTTCGCGTCGAAAGATCTCGGTCGCGTCGCCCGCGGATGTTGCGATGACGCGGTACGTGCCGCAGGCGCCGCTGCCACCCACGTCCTCGAAGCCCAGGATGTCGGGGATAGCGTCACCGGTCAGGTCGCCGGTGTCGACGCGGATCCCGAACACGCCCCGCCGCGCCGGATCGGTGAAAGCGTAGACGGCGCGCCAGGGCCCCTCCCCGGAGCGCTGCCAGACGATGAGACCGCTCGGTCGGTCGGGGGGGTTGCCGTCCGACCAGGTGAGGACGATCTGCTCGAAGGGGTCGTCGATGGTCGACCGGTTCTCGGCGCTCGCTCCCCGGGGCGTGAGCGGGCCGAGATCACCCGACGCGATCAGCGCGAGGTCGTTGGGGTCGTCCACGATCGCCGGCATGCCTTCGGGGAGCCGGACGTCCGGATCAACGGTCGGGGTGGGGCTCGGGGTCGGAGATGCGGTCGTCGGCGTGGGCGACGGGGTGGTCTCCATCGTCTCCGAGGTCGTCGGTGCGGTCGCCGCGGAGGGTGCTGCGGCGGGCTCGTCCGAACCCGAACAGGCCGCACCGGCAAGGGCGAGGGCCACGGCGAAAGGGAGCAGGCGACGCACGCGGGCATGCTACCGGCGCCCCGCCGCCTAGAATCCGAACGTGCACGATCTCGAACCCCGACGGGTGGCGTCGAGCCAGGTGACGCTCGTCCAGCTGATGGAGATCACCGACGCCAACATCGCGGGGATCGTCCACGGCGGCGTCATCATGAAGCTGGTCGACACCGCGGCGGGTCTGGCCGCCTACAAGCACGCCGGCGGGATGTGCGTCACGGTCTCGATGGACGAGATGTCGTTCCTCGCCCCGAGCCACGTCGGCGACACCGTGACGGTGGAGGCGTCCGTGAACGACGTGGGAACGACCTCACTCGAGATCGGCGTCCGGGTCGAATCCGAGGAGCTCGAGACGGGCACCAGGACCCACACCTCCAGCGCGTACCTCGTGTTCGTCGCGCTCGACGAGGAGGGCAAGCCGAGACCGGTCCCGCCGCTCGTCGCCGAGACCGAGGAGGAGCAGCGCCGCCAACGTGAGGCGAAGATCCGGCGCGAGACCAGGATCGCGCACCGCGAGGCGATCGCCGAGCTCCGACGCGGTGTCTGAGAGCATGGAGGCGTGAGCGACCCGTTCGCTGCCCGGGCCCGACTGGAGACCGGCAACGGTCCGGTCGAGCTTTACCGGCTCGCGGCGGTCGCCGAGCTCGGACGTCTCCCGCACACCGTCAAGATCCTGCTCGAGAACCTCCTGCGTCGTGCCGGCACGCGCGACGTCTCCGAGGACGACGTCCGGGCGCTCGCGTCGTGGCCGCAAGGTTCCGCGAGGGCCGACCTGGCCTTCATGCCATCACGGGTCCTGATGCAGGACTTCACGGGGGTGCCCGCGGTCGTCGACCTGGCCGCGATGCGCTCGGCGATGGCACGCGCCGGCGGCGACCCGTCGAGGGTCTCGCCGCTGGTGGATGTTGACCTGATCATCGATCACTCGGTGCAGGTCGACCTGTTCCGCTCGCCGGCGGCGTACGAGGCGAACATCGAGTGGGAGTACCGGCGCAACGGCGAGCGGTACGCGTTGCTGCGCTGGGCGCAGCAGGCGTTCGACGGCGTCCGCGTGGTGCCACCGGGTGCGGGGATCTGCCACCAGGTGAACCTCGAGCACCTCGGCAAGGTGGTCCTGGTCCAGGACGGCGTCGCGCTCCCAGACACGCTCGTGGGGACCGACTCCCACACGACGATGGTGAACGGGCTCGGCGTGCTCGGCTGGGGCGTGGGCGGGATCGAGGCCGAGGCCGCGATGCTGGGCCAGCCGATGTTCCTGCCGACGCCGCTCGTCGTCGGCGTTCGGGTTCGCGGCGCGCTCCCGGCCGGGACGACGGCGACCGACCTGGTCCTGACGCTCACCCAGATGCTGCGCGAGCACGGGGTGGTCGGACGGTTCGTGGAGTTCTTCGGCGACGGCTGCTCGACGCTCGAGCTCGCGGACCGCGCGACGCTGTCGAACATGTGCCCCGAGTACGGGGCCACGTCCGCATACTGGCCGGTGGACGACGAGAGCCTTCGCTACCTCCGGCTCACGGGTCGGGGAGACCGGGTCGATCTCGTCGAGCGCTACACGAAGGAGCAGGGTCTGTTCCGCCGCGACGGCGACCCCGAGCCGACCTTCACCGAGATCGTCGAGCTCGACCTCGCCGCGATCGAACCCTCGGTCGCCGGACCGAAGCGGCCGCAGGATCGCGTCTCGTTGTCGCGGGTGTGGGGTTCGTTCGTCGAGGCGTTCCGAGACCGGCTCGAACCCGACCCCGAAGCGTCCGAGGTCGGCCGGCTCCTCGAGGAGGGCGGGAACGCGGAGGTCGGGGTCGACCTCGACGAGACCGTCGAGCCGGGTTCGGAGGAGCCGGTGGCGCTCAACCACGGCGTCGTCCGTCACGGCTCGGTCGTGATCGCCGCGATCACCAGCTGCACGAACACGTCGAACCCCGCCGTGATGCTCGCGGCCGGACTGCTCGCGAAGAAGGCCGTCGAGGCGGGCCTGGACACCAAGCCGTGGGTCAAGACGTCGCTCGCCCCGGGTTCGCGCGTCGTGACCGAGTACCTCGACGCGGCCGGGCTCACGCCCTACCTCGACAAGCTCGGCTTCTCGCTCGTGGGGTTCGGGTGCACGACGTGCATCGGGAACTCCGGGCCGCTGCCGGAGGAGGTGGCGGATGCCGTGACCCAGAACGATCTCGCCGTGGTCGCCGTGCTCTCGGGTAACCGCAACTTCGAGGGCCGGATCCATCCGTTGGTCCGGGCGAGCTACCTCGCGTCCCCGCCGCTCGTGGTCGCGTACGCCCTCGCGGGCCACGTCGAGGTCGACCTGTCGAGCGAACCCCTCGGGACGTCGGCGGACGGGACGCCGGTGTCGATGAAGGACCTGTGGCCCACGCCCGAGGAGGTCCGGGACGCGATCGCGGCGTCGGTCTCACCCGAACAGTTCGAGCGCGAGTACGGGCGGATCTTCGACGGCGACGACCGGTGGCGCGCCCTCCCCACGCCCGAGGGTCCGGTCTACGCGTGGGATCCGAACTCGACCTACGTGCGCGAGCCGCCGTTCTTCGAGGACCTCGAACCGACGCCGGCCGAAACTTCCGACCTCGCCGGCGCGCGCTGCCTCGTCAAGGTCGGGGACTCGATCACGACCGATCACATCTCGCCGGCGGGCTCGATCAAACAGGACTCGCCCGCCGGGCGGTACCTGCTCGACCACGGCGTCGAACAGCGCGACTTCAACTCGTACGGCGCGAGGCGAGGCAACCACGAGGTGATGATGCGCGGCACGTTCGCGAACGTCCGCCTGCGCAACGACCTCGTCCCGGACCGCGAGGGCCCGTGGACCACCTACCTGCCCGACGGCGAGCTGATGACGATCTTCGACGCGGCGATCCGCTACCAACAGGAAGGCGTTCCGCTCGTCGTGTTGGCGGGCAAGGAGTACGGCAGCGGCTCCTCGCGCGACTGGGCGGCCAAGGGCCCCGCGCTCCTCGGCGTCCGCGCCGTGATCGCGGAGAGCTTCGAGCGGATCCACCGCAGCAACCTCGTCGGGCTCGGCATCCTCCCGTTGGAGTACGCGCTGGGGGAGTCGGCCGCCACCCTCGGGCTCGACGGGACCGAGACCTTCGACGTCTCGGGGGTCGCGGGTGGGATCGAACCCGGCCAGCGCGTGCGGCTCACCGCCCGCCGGCCGGGGGGTGAGGACGTCGCGTTCGAGGCCGTGCTGCGGATCGACGGCGCCGCCGAGGTGGACTACTACCGGCACGGCGGCATCCTGCAGATGGTGCTCCGGGAGATGCTCGCCCCGTGACCGAGGGAACCACGAAGCTCGACAGGATCCTGATCGGCACCGACGGGTCCGCGCGCGCGGAGGAGGCGGCTCGCCAGGGCGCCCGGATCGCCGCGGCGCTAGGTGCCGCCCTCGACATCGTCTACGTCGTCGAGACCGATCGGCCGCATGATACCGACGTCGAGCCGGAGGCCGAGGCCGCGCTCGAACGAGCCATGGAGGAGGCGAAGGGGTTCGGGATCGTCGCCGACGCCAGGATCCTCGCCGGCGACCCCGATCAGGTGCTGGTGACCGAGGCGCGCGACCGTGACGCCGACCTCGTGTGTCTCGGACCCGACGGCGGCCTGCTCGGCGGCGCGATCCGTGTGGGCCGGGTCGCGAAGCACGTGCTCGGCCACGCGTCCTGTTCGGTGATGCTCGCCCGCGCGGCCGGCGCCACGTTCCCGTCGAAGATCACCTGCGGTGTCGACGGCTCCGAGGCATCCGCCAAGACGGCGTCCCTCGCCGCCTCGGTCGCGGCCGCCACCGGCGCCGAGCTCCACCTGCTGCACGTCGTCCCTGTCTTCCGGGGCCGCGACTCCGAATGGACGCTCGACGAGGGGGAGGAGAGCCCTCCCGAGCTCGAGCCGGCCGTTCGAGCGGCGACGGAGCGAGGGGTCGAGCCGGTCCGGGACATGGCGATGGGACGACCGGAGCATGCCCTCGTCGCTGCGGCGAAGCGCGACCGCAGCGACCTGTTGGTCGTCGGTCACCGGGTTGTGGGCGGGGTCGGCCGGGTGCTGCTCGGCAGCGTGAGCGAGCACTCCGCGGAACACGCGCCGTGCTCGGTGCTCGTGGCTCGTTCCTGAATCGTCGGTCTCGTCGCCGAACGCGTTCAGGCGGTCGTGACTTGCCCGGCCCAGCTCGGCGGCGTGGTCGGGGCGTCCGAACAGGTGGAGGGTTCGACCGTCACCGCCAGCACCTCGGAGCCGGTCACCTCCTTGTCGGCGAACGCGAACACGGATCCGTCGTCGCTCGGCGCCACGCACACCGCGGCCGCGGGCGTGTCGCCGTCGATCACCCAGAGCTCGTACACCTGGTCGCTGGGGAGCGGCTCCAGACCCGAGCCTTGCAGGTAGATCCCCGGCACGCCCGGCGTGAAGGCCGCGGTGACGGTGCCCGAGAGGCTCGGATCCTGCGGCTCGAGAGCGAGTACCGTGGCCTGCGGGGGCACCTCGCCACCGCCGCCGAACACCGCCGCCCCGAGCACCGTGCCGCCCACGAAAAGCACCACCGCCGCCGCCACGGCCACGAGCGGACGCCACGGCCCCCCGCGGCGGCCCGGCCGCGAGGCAGGTGCCTCGCCCAGCGCGAGCCCGATCGTCTCCCCGGCGAAGCCCGGACGCAGGGCGACCGGGTCCAGAGCGAACGCCAGCCGGCCGGCGACCTCGCCGTACTCGTTCTCGAGACGGCGGCATTCCTCGCAGTCGGGACCGTGCGACGCCATCTCGCGTTCGAGCTCGGCCTGTTCCTGTGGATCCAGACCGCCGATCGACCGGATCGCGATGAGCTCCTCGATCCTCGTGTGGTCGCGCATCATCGCGGCAGCCCCCCGATCGCGGTGCGCAGCCGCTTCATGCCCAGGAGTGTCCGCGACTTCACGGTCCCGAGCGGCACTCCGAGCTTGTCCGAGATCTTCGACTGGGAGAGCCCGCCGAAGTACATGAGCTCGATCACCTGGCGCTGCTCGTCGGGCAGGCCCTCGAGCGCGGCGCGGACGGCCCGGCGCTCCTCGGGGAGCCCGAGCTCGTCCACGACGTCGTCGGCGGGGTCGGGCTCGATCACCGCGTCCGAGAGCTGGGACTCCTCGCTCCGCCGACGCTGGGACTCCTCGCGGCGCACGGCGTCGACGGCTCGGTGATGGACCATGCCCATCAGCCATGAGCGGACGGACCCGCGCTGCGGGTCGTACCCGCCCGGGTTCTTCCACACCGCCAAGAACGCCTCCTGCACGATCTCCTCCGCGAGGAACGGTTGTCGAACGACACGGCGCGCGAGCGACATCGCGCTCGGCGAGTAGCGCCCGAAGAGCCCTCGGAACGCTTCCCCGTCCCCGCGGAGGATCCGCTGGACGAGCTCCCGGTCTCGGGCTTCGGCGAGGTCGTCCGTCACGGACACCTCCCGCGACGCGCGGGCACCGAGCGCCTCGAGGACCGAAGAGGGAGTCGCCGTGTCGTGCCGCCCGTTCCTCGTCGGGCATTCGCAGCACCGCCGTGCTCGGATCGTCGCCCCCGGTCGGGCCGGGAAGTTCTCACGTGCCCGGCGGCTCCGAGGCACCCGGCGAGGGACGCCGCATGCGGCGGTCGGCCTCGGCGATCAGCTCCGCGAGCGGGACCGGATGCTCTGGGTCGTAGGACGCGGCCCCGATCGAGATCGAGGGCCCCCTGTCGTGCCCGGTGCTGGCGTTGTGAGTGGCCACGGCCTCGATGATCCGCTCGAGCACGATCGGCTCCGAACCCGGGACCGCGCCCGCCAGCAGCGCGCAGAACGTCTCGGAGCCCACCCGCGCCACGACGTCGGAGACCCGGACGGCCGAGCTGATCAACGTGGCGGCGTCGGCGACCGCCGCCTCCCCCGGGGCCCCGCCTTCCTCGTCCACGCGGAGGAAGACGATCAGGACGGGGTCCTTGGAGCGGTCGGCCAGCCGGAAGTGGTGGTTCGCGAGCAGATCGAACCCTCGGGCGTTGAGCAGCCCCGTGAGCTCGTCGAACGCCTGGTACCGGCGCAGGCCCGCCTCGACCTTGCGGAGCGTGACCGCGTACCGCACGGCCCGGGCGACCAGGTCGGTCGCGGCGTCCTGCGGGAGGACGTCGCTCGCGCCGGCGCCGAACGCATCCATCGGCTCGGCCCCGGCGTCGCCCATGACGATGACCGGTACCTCGGGCGCCCGCTCCCGCAGGGAGACGATCACGTCGGTGCCGCTCGCGTCGGGGAGCTCGAGCGCGGAGACCACCACGTCGATCCCGCCGTCGGCCAAGCGGGCGAGCGCGCCGAGCAGGTCGTCGGCGTGTTCGAGCGTGCACCCTTCCAGCGGGCCGGGGTCGACCCCGACGGTGAGGACAGACAGCTTCTGGTCGCGTGGAACGCTCATCGGCAGGTGAAGCCTATCCCGACCGCGTCGGCGCTCGTCGTCGCGTCGCGCACGTCCCGCTCAGCCGAGGGCGGAACGGATCGACGCTAAGGAGGAGGGGTTCTCCAGGTTCGACAGGTCGCCCGGATCGTCGCCGACGACCGTCGCGCGGATGGCCCGGCGCAAGATCTTGGCCGAACGCGTCCGCGGGAGCTCGGGGACCACGACCACCCGCGAGGGCCGGAACGCCTTCCCCAGGTGCTCGGCCACCAGCGCCGAGAGCTCGTCCGCCAGACCGTCCGGCACCTCGCCGTTCGTGACCACGAAGCACCAGATCGCCTCGCCCTTGACCTCGTCGGGGACGCCGACGACGGCGGACTCGGTGACGTTGGGGTGCAGCGTCAGGATGCTCTCGACCTCGGCCGGGCCGAGGCGCTTGCCCGCGACGTTCATCGTGTCGTCGCTGCGCCCGTGGAGGAACCACTGCCCGTCCTCGTCGATGCTCGCCCAGTCGCCGTGGCACCACACGCCGGGGAACCGGCGCCAGTAGGCGTCCAGGTAGCGCTCGGGATCGCCGCGGAGCCCCCGGGTCATGCTTGGCCAGGGCGTGCGGCACACGAGCTCGCCGACCTCGCCGGCCTCCGCCACCGTCCCGTCCGGCCGGAACACGGCCACGTCCATCCCGAGCGCCGGACCCCGCAGCGAACAGGGTTCGAGCGGGCTGATCGGGTGGGGGGACAGGAAGCACGCGCCGACCTCGGTCCCGCCCGAAAGGTTGATGATCGGTAGCAGGCCCTTACCGACCTCGTCGAAGAACCACCGGTACGGCTCCGGGTTCCACGGCTCGCCCGTCGAGGCGAGGATCCGCAGCGACGACAGGTCGTGGGAGCGCACCGGCTCCTCACCCGAGGGGATCAGCGCGCGCACCAGCGTGGGGGAGACCCCGAGGTGCGTGATGCGGTGTCCTTCCACGATCGACCAGAGCCGGTCGGGTCCGGGGAAGTTCGGGGCGCCGTCGTACAGGAACACCGTCGCGCCGAGCGCCGTGGCGCCGACGATCTCCCACGGTCCCATGATCCAGCCGAGGTCGGCGAACCAGAACAATAGATCGCCGGGTCCGACGTCGGTCTGGTACGCGACCTCCTCGGCGACCTTGACGAGGAACCCGCCGTGGACGTGGACGGCGCCCTTCGGCGTGCCGGTCGTCCCGCTCGTGTATGCGATGAACAGCGGATGTTCGGGATCAAGGTGGGCGGTCTCGAACCGGTCCGCGTTGGACGCGAGGAGGTCGTCCCACCGGATGTCGCGTCCGGGGTCCCACGACGCGTCCGTTCGGCCCAGGCGATCCACGACGATCACGTGGCGGACCGATCCGCTCGCGTCCACCGCCTCGTCCGCCGTCTCCTTCATCGGGACCACCTTGCCGCGCCGCGGGAAGCCGTCGGCCGTGATCAGGACCGTCGCCTCCGCGTCCTCGAGCCGCTTCGCGACCGCGTCGGCCCCGAACCCCGAGAACAGCGGCAGCCACACCGCCCCGAGCTTCGAACACGCCATCACCGCCACGACCGCCTCCGGCGTCGGCGGGAGGAAGATCCCGACCGCGTCGAGCGATCGCACGCCCAGCGCGGCGAGCCCGTTCGCGAGCCGGTCCGAGGCCTCGCGCAGCTCGCGGTACGAGACGCGCCGGGTGGTGCCCTCCTCGCCCTCCCACGCGATCGCGGGGGCGTGGGGGGTGCGTTCGGCCCATCGGTCGACGCAGTTGTGCGCGAGGTTCACCGACCCGCCGCCGAACCACGTCGCCCACTCGACCCCGCGGGAGGTGTCGAGGATCGAGGTAGAGGGCTCGAAGAACTCGAGGCCGAGGTCGCGGATCGCGGCGTCCCAGAACCACTCGACGTCCGAGGTCGAGCGCTCGATCAGCTCCTCCTCGGTCGCGATGCCGTGGGCGCGCATCAACCGAGTGACGTTCGCCCGCTCCACGACCTCGGGCGAGGGTCTCCATACGATCGTCACGGCCTGCCCCGCTTCCTTTCCGGGCCTACGGGTACGCTCTGCTGCACGGGAACGGCGCCGTTCCCGAACCCAGCCTATGACCCCGACGACATGAAGAGCCCCACGACGTCGACCGGCGACGCCCGCGGCCCGGAGCCGTTCGGGGCGCATCCGCACGTTCGGCGGGTGTTCCTGGCCGCGACGGCGACGGTCTCCGCGTTCGTGGTGGTGGTCGCCGCGGTCGTCATGGGCGGCTATTTCTGGGCGAACGCGTCGATCTCGAGGATCCCGGACCAGCCGCCCTCGGCATCGGGGTCCACCGGGCCGCAGGACATCGCCGGCAAGTGCGACGAGCGCGCGTGCAACTACCTGCTGCTCGGCAGCGACTCCCGCAAGGGCCTGACGCCCGAGGAGCTGATCGCGTTCGGCACCGACGCGCACATCGGCGGCGAGAACCGTTCGGACACGATCATCCTGGTCCACACGCGGCCGGACCGGAAGGAGGTCGTCTTCCTCTCGTTCCCGCGCGACCTGTGGGTCGACATCCCGGGGATGGGGGAGGGCAAGATCAACTCCGCGTTCGAGGGCGGCGTGAACGGCGGCGGGGCTCAACGGGTTGCCCGCACGGTCCGGAGCATCAGCGGGATGCAGATCCACCACGTCCTCTACGTCAACCTCCTCGGCTTCCAACGGGTCGTCGACGCGCTGGGTGGCGTCGACATGTGCGTGCCCTACCCGATGAAGGACGAGCTGACGCTGCTCGACATCCCGGCCGGCTGCCAGCACTTCGACGGGCGGACGGCGCTCGCGTACGTCCGGACGCGCCACCAGCCGTGTGACACCGTGCCGGACTTCGCGCGGATCAGCCGGCAGCAGCAGTTCCTGCGCGCGGTGATCGCGAAGGTCCTCCAGCCGGGCGAGCTCCTCAAGCTGCAGGACCTGATCCCCGAGCTGCTCGGCAACCTCGTCGTGGACCAGGGGCTCAACCCCGCCGAGCTCGTCTACCTCGCGGGCCTCCTCCAGAACGTCGGGACCGACAACGCGGACTTCCGAGCGCTGCCCACCGTGCCCGAAGGCATCTACGACTCGAACGGCACCTACGTCTCGATCGTCCGGGCGATCCAGCCCCAGGCCGACGAGCTGATGCGGCGGATCCGCGAGGGCAAGCCGCTCGGCGACCTGGGCCAGGAGCTGTCGCAGACGCCGCCGTCGCCCGCCAACATCGTGGTCTCGGTCGTGGACCGCGACGGGAGCGAGGTCGCGACGAACGTGTTCGACATCCTGACCGAGGGCGGGTTCATCACCTCGCCGGGCATCGTCGACCTCACCCAGATCCGGCCGCCGACCAAGGGCCCGATGATCCTGTATCGCCCCGATGCAGAAGACGAGGCCAAGGTCGTCGGGACCTACTTCGGCAACCTGACGCTCGTCCCGGCGCCCGCCGGAACGCTGCCGAAGGGCCAAGACGTCGCGGTCGTCGTGAGCGGCCGCTACCAGATCCCACCGCCGAACACCGCCGAGCCCGTCGACTGCCCGACCTGACACGTCGGTAAGGTTGGACGACCGTCCCCGGAAAGATCCCGCTCGTGACGACCGACGACACGACCATCGAACCGATCCCCTCGGCCGAGCTCGCTCGCCTGCGTCGCATCGAAAAGGCCGCGAACGAACTGCTCGACCAGATGCAGGGTCGGCGCTCGGCGACGACCGTGCTGACCGCGGTCGCGGAACTGCGCGCCGCGCTCAGGCCTACCGTCGAGCCATAGTCAACCCGGCACGCCAGCCGGGTGCCCGTCCTTGAGCCGGGGGTTGGATCGCCTCGGCCCCGAGATCGCCGCGAGCGAGGAGCCACGCGATGACCGAGTTCGAGTTCCACATATCGCCCGTGCCGAGCTCGTCCCGTCCCCACACCAGCGCGGGCACGGCGTCGACGAGTTCGAGGACGTGACGCGCCCGCTCGGCGTCGTCGGTGAGGCGTTGTGGGCTCGCGACGGCCTCCGCGATGTCCGGGATCACGCCGTCCCGCCATCGACGCACCTCGTAGCGGCATGTGCGATACCGCGCGATCCGACGGCTGAAGACCGGGCCCTCCAGCACGACGCCTCGCAAGGCGGGTTCGTCATCGGGGATCGGCCACGCGGTCTCGATGACGAAGCTGCCCTCGGGGACACGGACCACGAGCGCGGAGTGGTAGAGGTCGCACCGTGGTCGCCGCTCGCGGAACGCCATGACGGCCTCGTAAGCGAGTCCGTTCAGACGGACGAAGTGACCGCCCGCTCCGAGCGGTAACCAATAGAGGTCGACACCAGCGTCCCGACGGTTCGACGGGCTGGCCACTAGGAGCGCCGGAGCGCCTCGTCCAGCGCACCGAAGGCGACCTCGGGCACGTACCGCCGGCGGACGAGATCCCGGCCGTTACGGCTGAGCTCGGTCCAGGTGGCGTCCTCCTGGATCACGAATTCGAGCGCGGCGACCATCGAGTCACGATCGTCGGCGATCAGCAGGTGCTCTCCCGACGATACGTCGAGCCCCTCGGCGCCGTCGGGGCCCGTCACGACGGGGAGTCCGCGTGCGAGCGCGTTCAGAACCTTGACCTTGGTGCCGGAGCCGCCGACGCCGACGTCCACGAAGCACCGCGCCCGCCGGTACAGGGCCTCGTCGTCGTCCACCGGTCCCGCGAACTCGGCCCCGCGGCTCAGGTGGACCTGCCGCACGAGCCGCTCGGGCGCCCCGGCCCCCGCGACGACGAGGCGGGCGCCGGGTACGCGTTCGAGGAGGAGGGGGAAGTCATCGTCGAGGAAGCGCGAGAGCCCCTCGGCGTTCGGCGGCCAGGAGAGCGTGGCCAGGAACAGCAGCACGGGTTCGGGCGAGGGAGTGAGCTCGGGGCGTTCTAGGAGTGCGGGGTCGGCGACGTTCGGGAGCAGCTCGATCCTGGGACCGCTCGTGACGAGCGCGGCGAGCGTGGCGCGGTCGCGTTCGGAGACCGCGAACACGACGTCGAACCGCGAGAGCAGATCCGCCTCGTATCGCCGAACGCGGCGGGCCTCCAGCCGGACCAAGGGCCTGCGGACCCGGTTGGTCTCGAGCTCGGCGTGACGCCGCCACATCACGTGCTCCGCGTTGTGCTCGTGGAGCAGGCGGATGCCGCGGAACCCGTCGGGGAGGTACTGCGCCATCAGCCAGCTGTCCACGAAGACCGCGTCGTGCCCGCCGGCCTCGAGGAGCTGGGCGACGCGCTCGGCCATCGTCACGCTCCGGTTGCGTTCGATGCTGAGGGGCACGCCCCCCGCGTAGCTCGACACGAGGTGACGGACGGACCGTCCCCGCTCCAAGGGGATCGAGACCGCGCCACCCTCGCGCACCCACGGCTGCTCGTCGTGGCCGCGGAAGCAGACGACCTCGAGGTCGTGGCGGGCCTCGAGGTACGAGAGCACCGCGGCCGACTTGATCGTCCCGCCGCTGCGCGGCTCGGCGAGCTGGCGCGGCGTCAGGAACAGGATCCGCACTCAGCCGGTCCGATCGAACATCGCGAGGACCGGGAACACGACCGTCGCCCGCAGGATCCGGGGCAGCCGCCGGGGTTCGAGCGCCAGGCGCCACAACCACTCGAGCCCGAGCGTTCGGAACGCGCGTGGGGCGCGGCGCTTGGAACCCGCCCACATGTCGAACGCGCCGCCCACGCCGATCATGATGCGCACCGACGGGAAGTCGTCGGCGTGGCGCTCGATCCAGCGCTCCTGCTTCGGCGCGCCGAGTCCGACCAGGACGATCGTGGGCGCTGCGGAACGGATCGCCTCGACGATCTCGTCCTCACGGTCGGCGGGGCGGGCGAGACCGTCCTCGCCGATGGTGACGCCGGCGCCCGCGGTCACGACCTTGAGCCCCGGGAGCGCGCGCCACCTTGCGGCCGAGCGTTCGGCGACCTCGGGGGTGCCACCGACGAACGCCACGGTCTCGCCGCGCTCGGCGGCCAGCCGCAGCAGCAACGCGGCGATCTCGACCCCCGGCCACCGCCGGACCGAACGCCCGTTCCGCAGCGTCTGCACGATCGCGACGCCCGTCCCGTCGGGGAGCGCCAGGTCGGCCGAACGAAGGACGTTCGCGTATCCGGTGTCCTCGCGGGCGTGGAGGAGGATCTCGGGGTTCGGCGTGAAGATCCGGAACGCGCGGTCGCCGTCGAGGAAGCCCGTCGCGACGCCGCGGAGCTGCTCGACCGATGCGAGCTCATCCAGCCGGACGCCGAAGATCACCGAGCTCACGAGGGCCCGATGTCCTCGCTCCGCGTGAACCACGAGAACAGCTCCTGCGCGCGCTGCCGGAGCGCCTGCGGAGCCTCGGTCGCGTACCGCTCCTGCATCTCCGACTTGAGCCCCTCGCGGACCGGGGAAGGCCGTGGGACGACGCGTTCGAGCCGCTCGCCCTCGCCGCGCCGCGCGGCCCAGTCGTCGTCGATCTCGCGCATGCACCGCGCGACGTTCTCCTCGGTCGGCTCGAATTCGGCGAACGTGGTCCCGAACCGCGCGTTCAGCCGCCGTGCGATCGCGCCCAGCTCGCCGCTGGTGACCTCGTCAAACGTCCCGACGACCATGTCGCCGTGATGGGCCACGAGCGGCTCGTAGAACGCGCAGAAACCTCGGAGCAGATCCGCATATGTGCGTGAGGGGTGCCGGATACGGCTGCTCACCACGGCTCCCTCGGGCTCACGGATCAACACGAGCGCCGGGACGCCCAGCCGGATCCCCGCGATCACGTGACCCGATGCGTGCGTGTGGTGCGCGACGCGCAGGCTCCGAGGCTCCTGCGCGAGACGGAACGCCGCGATCGCGAACGACGACGCGCTTCGCGGGTAGGACTCGACGAGGAGGTCAGTCCGCGAGTCGACCAGCTCGCCTTCGCCGCGCAACCGAGCCAGCGGCATCGCGAGCGAGGGGTGCCGAGCGAGTCGCGTCATGACCGAATACTTGATCCGGTCCATGGGCGGATGCTATCGCTCGGGCGTTCGGGCCGGAGCGCCTGGCGGGCCGGTGGCGGGCACCGCGACCGGCGATACTGCCCGCGTGCGGATCGCGATCGACGCTCGTCCCGCCTCCGATGCCGAACCCACCGGCGTGGGCCACTACACCCGGCGGATCCTCGCGCACCTGCCGGCGGCGATGCCGTCCGACGAGCTCGTGGCCTGGCATCCGCGGGCCGACGGCTCCGACCTCCCGCGGGCCCCGAACCTGACCGAGACCGTATCGCGGATCCCCGCCGTCCTCGAACCCGTGTGGCGCCGCCTCGAGGTCCCGAGGCTCGAGAGCCAGGTGCGGTTCGACGCGCTCCTCGCGACGAACTTCCTCCCGCCGCCGACCCGCAGCGACGGCGTCGTGCTCGTCGTGCACGACCTGGCGTTCGAGGTGATGCCCGAGGCGGGTCCGGGGTTCGGCGAGCGGTGGCGGCGCCGGTTCGACGGCTGGCTGCGTCGGAGCGCCGCGGTGATCGTGCCCTCGTCGAGCGGGAGGGTCGACCTGCTCGAGCGCCACCGGCTCGACGAGAGCCGGGTGCACGTGATCCCGCACGGGGCGGACGCGTTCGAGACGCCGGCGCCCAACGAGGTCGAACGCGTCCGCGGGCGGTTCGGGATCGGCGGGCCGTTCGCGCTGTTCGTCGGCGGGATCGAGCCGCGCAAGAACCTGGCCGCGCTGGTCGAGGCGTTCGCTGGCGCGCCCGACGCGGAGACGTGGCTCGTGATCGCCGGCGGCCGAACCTATTGGGCCCCCCAAGGCGCCGAAGCCATACGCGCTCAGGTCGCCGGGCTCCCCGAGGGTGTTCGGCGACGCGTGGTGCTCACGGGTTACGTGTCCGACGACGAGAAGCGCGCGCTGCTGGCCGGCGCGACGGTGCTCGCGTACCCGTCGCGGTACGAGGGGTTCGGGTTCCCGGTGCTCGAGGGCTTCGCCGCGGGGGTGCCCGTGCTGACCTCGTCCGTCGCTTCGCTGCCCGAGGTCGCCGGCGACGCCGCGCTCCTGGTCGACCCGAACGACCCGAACGCGATCGGCGACGGTCTGGGTCGGCTCTTCGGGGACCCAACCCTGCGCGAACGCCTCGTCGCCGCCGGGCGCGATCGGCTCGCGAGCTTCTCATGGGAGCGGGCGGCCGGCGCGACCGCCGAGGTGCTCCGGGCGGCCGCGGGCCGTTCGGGCGGCGCTCGATAGACTCCGTGCATCCATGAGGACCCCCGTGCATCGGCGCGCGTTGCCTTGGGTCGCCGCCATCCTAGGTCTCGGGCTGATCGCCGCCGCCTGCAGCACGAGCGAGGCCGAACCGAAGGCTACGACCTCGCCCGTCCCGTCCCCGAGCCCGACCGTGAGCTCGACGGGGAGCCCCGACGCGTTCGACGCGACCGCGCTCGAGACCTCGACCCCCATCAAGCACGTCGTGTTCCTGATCAAGGAGAACCGGACGTTCGACAACCTCTTCGGGACGTTCCCGGGCGCGAACGGCGTCTCCACCGGGATGGCGTTCGGGCAGCCTCGGACGCTCACGCGTGGCACCGACGGCCGGCTCCCCGGCGACCTGCCGCACTGCTACTCGTGCGCGCTCGCGGCGTGGGATCAGGGCGAGATGGACGGGTTCCTGCAGGGCGAGCACGCGCCGTGGGCCTACACGCAGCTCCAGAAGGACCAGCTCCCGAACTACTGGCACTGGGCACGCCAGAACGTCCTGTTCGACAACTTCTTCGCGAGCGCGCAGGGTCCGTCGTTCCCGAACCACCTGTTCTCGATCGCGGCGACCTCGGGTGGCGCGCACGACAATCCCCGACGCGTCCCGAGCCTCACCCACGGCTCGAACACGTTCGGCTGCGACGCGCCGCCCCTGCAGACCGTCGACGTCTACGACAGCGAGGGCCGCCTGCGGAAGGTGCCACCGTGCTTCGACTTCCTGACCGAGGGCGACCTGCTGAACCGCGCCCGGATCCCGTGGGCCTACTACGCGGCGAACGAGGACCAGAAGGGCTACATCTGGTCGGCGTACTCCGCGATCCGCCGCTACCGGATGCACGAGGACCGGTGGCAGAAGCACATGTTTCCGGTCGACGAGGTCGTCAAGGACATCCGCGACGGCCTGCTGCCGCCGGTCACGTGGATCACGCCGCGGTTCGAGCTTTCCGAGCACCCCGAGTTCAACTTCTGCCACGGGGAGAACTGGTCCACGAAGGTGATCGACGCGATCATGCGCTCGCCGATGTGGGACTCGACGGCGATCTTCCTCACCTGGGACGACTACGGCGGCTTCTACGACCACGTGCCGCCGCCGCAGGTCGACGATTTCGGGTTCGGGATC